>Ga0209153_1000064_pt1 | contig 52065 bp, 31 predicted proteins | sample GraSoiAngelo_120_FD_185877 | JGI IMG/M metagenome (GOLD analysis project Ga0209153, IMG submission 185877) | Grasslands soil microbial communities from the Angelo Coastal Reserve, California, USA - 14_0919_09_20cm (SPAdes) (version 2) | ecosystem: Environmental > Terrestrial > Soil > Grasslands ... | reverse complement strand
GTCAACTTTGGCGAAGACGACGAACACGTCGGCAAAGCCGCCGTTCGTGATCCACATCTTCTCGCCGTTCAAGACGTAGTGCGTGCCGTCGGCGCTCAAACGCGCGGTCGCTTTCGCGGCCATTGCATCCGAACCCGATCCGGCTTCGGTCAAAGCGTAAGCGGTGATCAGTTCGCCAGCCGCGATCTTCGGCAAGTATTTTTGCTTCGCCGCTTCCGTGCCGAAGTAGATGATCGGTGTAAGACCGATCCCCGATTGCGCGCCGAGCGTCGTGGCAAACGAGGCCGAGCGCCCCATCATCTCGCCGACAATCGCGCCGCTCGTCTGATCAAGCCCTAACCCGCCGTACTCTTCCGGGATGTTGACGCCGATGAGGCCCAACTCCGCCGCCTTGCGGATCAACTCGCGCGCCAACTGCCAATTATGTTGCTCCAACTCTTCGGTCGCGGGGCGCACTTCATTATCCACGAACTCGCGCGTCGTCTCTGCGATCATGCGATGCTCGTCGGTGAAATCTTCCGGCGTGAAAATCTCCTCCGGCGTGCGCTCCTCGATCAGAAAACTCCCGCCCGCAATGATCTTCTTCTCTTCGGCTACGGCTGACATAAGTTGCTTATCCTTTCGTTTCTTGTTTGCTGTTATGCGATGCGTTCAAAAATTCCGGCTGCGCCCATGCCGCCGCCGACGCACATCGTGACCATTGCGTAGCGGCCGTCGCGGCGTGCGAGTTCGCGCAAGATGGTGGCGGTTAACTTCGCGCCGGTGCAGCCCAACGGATGTCCGAGCGCGATTGCGCCGCCGTTGACGTTGACCCGTTCTGGATCAAGGCCCAGCGTTTTGATGACTGCGAGCGACTGCGCGGCGAAGGCTTCGTTCAGTTCGATCACATCAATTTGATCAAGCGTGAGACCGGCGAGCCTGAGCGCCTTCGGGATCGCATAGACGGGGCCGATGCCCATCTCTTCGGGCGGACAACCGGCGGTCGCATAGGCGATGAAACGCGCGAGCGGTCGGAGGCCCAATTCTTTCGCGCGGGCATCCGACATGATGACTGCGGCGGCTGCGCCATCAGACATCTGCGAAGCGTTGCCTGCCGTGATCGTGCCCTGCGCGTGAAACGCTGGCTTCAACTTGGCGAGCGATTCAGCCGACGTGTCGCGCCTGACACCCTCGTCTTTCGTGAATGTCACTTCGCGCTGCTGCTTCCGGCCGCGCTCGTCCAACTCTTCAAGCGTCACATCGAGCGGCACGATCTCATCATCGAACTTGCCAGTGTCTTGTGCGGCAGCCGCGCGTTGATGAGAGCGCAGCGCAAATTCATCCTGCTCCGCGCGCGCGACTTCGTACTTGCGCGCGACGTTCTCGGTGGCGAGACCCATGTTGAGATAGAAGTCGGGATAGTGCTCGACCAAGTACGGGTTCGGGCGAATGATGTGCCCGCCCATCGGGATCAAAGACATCGTTTCGAGTCCGCCCGCGACGACCGTCTCGGCGCTGCCCGTCCGCACCCGATCCGCCGCGATGGCGATTGCTTGCAGACCCGACGAGCAGAAGCGATTGATTGTCATCGCGCTCGTCTCCACCGGCAGCCCCGCGCGAATCGCCGCCGCCCGCGCGACGTTCATCCCCTGCTCCGCCTCCGGCATCGCGCAGCCCATGATTACATCTTCAACGTCCGACGGTTCGACGCCCGCCGCGCGCTTGAGTGCTTCTTTGATCACGACCGCGCCCATCTCGTCGGGGCGCGTGTATCTCAACGTCCCCTTCGGCGCTTTGCCCACGGCCGTCCGCACGGCCGACACGATAACTGCATCTTTCATAACTTTGCCTCGAACCAATCTCCCGCACCTTCAGATGGCGACTTCAACTTCTTCAACCGGCAATAACTCGCTGAGCACGCGCGGCTCGATCTCAACTAAGAAGCCGCGCTTGCCGCCGTTGATGTAAATCCGTGGCAACTCGAAGATCGTGCGCTCGACGTAAACGGGCAACTTCGCGCGCGTGCCGAAGGGCGACGTGCCGCCGACCAAGTAGCCCGTGTGCTTCTGCGCCGTCGCCGGCTCACAGGGCTGCACGCTCTTCACCTTGAGCGTGCGCGCCAACTGCTTCGTCGAAACCTCGCGGTCGCCGTGCATCAACATGATCAGGGCTTTGCGCGCGTCCGTCTCCAACACCAGAGTCTTCACCACCGCGTGCTCGTCCACGCCCAACGCCGCAGCCGAGTGGCGCGTCCCGCCGCGCTCCTCGTAATCGTATAGATGCGGCACGAACTCAACTTTATGTTCGCGCAACACGCGCACCGCCGGGGTGACAGGAAAATTCATCGTTCAAAGTTCAAGATTCAAAGTTGCAGGTTCAAGGTTCAAAGTTTCGTTTGACCTTGAACCTGCAACTTTGAACTCAATTCCTGAGCGGCTTGCCCGTCTTGAGCGTGTGCGCCATGCGCTCTTGCGTCTTGTGCTCACCGGCGAGCGAGAGGAACGCTTCGCGTTCAAGGTCGAGCAGGTATTGCTCGGAGACGCGCGTCGGGTGGTTGAGATCGCCGCCCGTCATGATGCGCGCAAGCTTTTCACCGATGAGCGCATCGTGATCTGAGATGAAGCCGGCGCGTTTCATCTGATGAATGCCAAGCTTCAAGGTGGCGAGCGCAGGCAAGCCTAACGCGAGTATGTCCGTGCGCGGGCGTGGCGCAACGTAACCGGCGCGTGCGAGCGCGAGCACTTCCTGTTTCGCATCGGCGATTAGACGATCTGAGTTCATCGAGACCGTGTCGTCGTCGCTCAAGAATTGCAGCCCACGTGCCTCTGCGGCCGACGTTGAAACTTTAGCCAGTGCGATGGTCTCGAACGCGCGCTTGATGAACGGGAACGGATCGGCGTCGTCCACGCCACGCGGGATCGCATCGAGCGCGCGCACGGTCATCTCCTTCGTCCCGCCGCCCGCCGGGATAATGCCGACGCCGACTTCGACCAAGCCCGTGTAAAGTTCGGCCGAAGCGCGCACGCGATCCGCGTGCAAGATAAACTCGCAGCCGCCGCCCAAGGCCAAGTTGAACGGCGCGACGACGACGGGTTTCGACGAATAACGCAAGCTCATCGTCGTCTGTTGGAAGGCGCGCGCCGCCATGTCCAGTTCGTCCCATTCTTCTTCCTGCGCGCCCATCAGCATCAGCATCAGGTTTGCGCCGACGCAGAAATTCGCCCCTTGATTGCCGACAACGAGACCGACGAAATTCTTCTCGACTTCGGCGAGCGCCGTCTTGACCATCTGGATCGTGTCGCCGCCGATGGCGTTCATCTTCGAGTGGAACTCAAGACACGCCACGCCGTCGCCGAGATCGATCAAAGAAGCGCCCGCATTCCGTTTGACGACGCCCGTGCGGTCTTTGACCGACTTCAAAATGATCGCGCCCGCCGGATCATTCAAAGGCTTGTATTCGAGTGTGGTGAAGTCGAAGAAGAAACGCTGCCCGTTCTCAGACTTGTAAAATGAACGCGCACCGGCAGCGAGCATCCGCTCGACGTTCAACGGGATCGTCAAGCCATCGGCTTTCATTCGCTCGACAGACTTTTCGACGCCAATCGCGTCCCAGACTTCAAACACGCCCAACTCCCAGCCGAAGCCCCAACGCATTGCGCGATCAACGTCAACGATTGTATTGGCGATCTCTGGAATGCGGTTCGCGGCATAACGCAAGGTGCGCGAGATCGTCTGCCACAGAAACGCGCCCACGCGATCCTTGCCCCAGACGAGCGCCTTGATCCGCTCGCCCACGTCTTCGATATTTTTGGCCATGTCGAGCGCAGGCAGTTTCGCTTTCTGCTGCGGGCGATATTCGAGCGACGCGTGATCGAGCGTCCAAATCTCCGCCTTCTCGCCGCCCTTTTGCTTGCGATAAAAACCGCCGCCCGTTTTCGCGCCGAGCAGGCCGCGCCCGATCATTTGATTGAGAAACTCCGGCGCGAGAAAAACATCGCGCTCCTCATCTTCGGGCACGGCGTCGTAGAGGTTTTTAGTGACGTGCATAAGCACGTCTAAGCCGACGATGTCGAACGTGCGGAAGGTCGCAGACTTGGGCCGACCCATGGCCGCCCCTGTCATCTTGTCCACCTCTTCGATGGTGTAGCCGTCTCCGAGCATCGTCTTGACCGTGACGAGCGCGCCAAATGTGCCGATGCGATTGGCGATGAAGTTGGGGCGATCTTTGGCGACGACGACACCTTTGCCCAAGCGTTGATCAAGCAAGCCCGCGATGGAGCATGCAACTTCGGGGCTAGTCCATTCAGTCCCGATCAGTTCGCACAGATGCAGATAGCGCGGCGGGTTGAAGAAGTGCGTGCCGAGAAAGTGTGCGCGGAAGTCTGCCGAGAAGCCTTCGGCGATCTGGCGCACGGGGATGCCGCTCGTGTTCGTCGCCACGACCGAACCGGGCCGCCGCGCCTGTTCGACGCGCTCGTAGAGTTTGCGCTTGATCGCTAAGTTTTCGACCACTGCCTCGATGATCAGATCGCAATCCTGCAACCGCGCCATGTCGTCGTCGAAATTGCCGACCGTGATGAGCCGCGCGCACTCAGGCGTGAAGAAAGCGGCGGGCTTCGCTTTCAACGCCGCGTTCAAGCCAGCTTGCGCGATGCGATTGCGCACCGCTTTGCTGTCGAGTGTCAATCCTTGCGCCTGTTCTTCAGGTGTTAGTTCACGTGGCACAATATCGAGCAGCAGCACGGGCAGACCGGCGTTCGCCAGATGCGCGGCGATCTGCGCGCCCATCGTGCCTGCACCCAGCACAGCCGCCTTTTCAAATCGGAGCATAAAGACGTGTGACCTTTCAGCAACGGGAGATAGATCAACGAGGCGCGCCTATCATACTGAATGAGCATTCATTCAGCAAGGCCAGAAAATTTTATGATTGCAAGTTTCCGCTGCGCCCTCTAAGATGGTTTGGCGGCGTTAACACGCGCCCGCCTGTTGCCCCAGCGTCTAGCGGCCACGATCCACGTCCCTAGATCACGCCCTCACAACCTCGCGGCCGGAAATCCAACACACGACGATTTAGGAGTCAACGATGCGCTACCGTACCCGTCTGCTGCTCACCTTTCTGCTCTTCATCCTCGGCATCAATGGGCTGTCGCTCGCGATGCAGTATCAACTCGCGCGGCGTACCATGTACGACTCGCTGCGCGCTAAGGCTCTCAGCGTCGCTGCCACGACCGCGACGCTGATTGACGGCGACCTGCACAGCCAGTTGCATACGCGCGACGACGAGAACACGCCCGCGTACCATCAACTCGAAGCGGCGCTCAGGCGTGCGCGCGATGCCAACCGCCGCGACGACACTTACATCAAGTGGGTCTATACGCTGATGCCCGCGCCCGAGAACCCGAACGTGCTCGTCTTTGGCGTGGACGCGGAGGAGAGTTTCGCGGACAAGTCGCACGTCGGCGAGGTGTACCGGCGGATCAACGGCACGCCCGTCAGGTACGGCGAAGTGTACGCCGAAACCGACTTGCACGAAGACGCTTGGGGCACTTGGCTGAGCGCCTACGCACCCGTCAAAGACAGCGCGGGGCGGACGGTCTGTGTGGTCGGCGTTGACTATTCCTTGCAGCGCGTGACGCTGAAGATGCGCCCGCTCTTCATCGGCCTGCTGCTCTCATTGTGTGTCGGCGCGCTGCTTGGCGTGATCGTCGCCGGTGCAAGCGCGACACAAGTCAGCCGGCCGCTCTTGGCGCTCAGGCAGGCGGTCGAATCAATCGGCGCGGGCAAGCTGGACACGCGGGTCGAGATCAAGCGCGAAGATGAGTTCGGCGCGGTCGGGCGCGCGGTCAACGCAATGGCCGAGGGCTTGCAGGAGCGCGAGACCGTGAAGACTGCGTTTGCGCGTTACGTCTCAGGGCAGGTCTTGGAGACGGTCTTGAGTTCCGGGCAGATGCCGACGGTGACGGGCAGTCGTCGTCGTGTGACGGTGCTCTTCTCAGACATACGCGGCTTCACGGGCATCTCCGAGCGTTTGCGGCCGGAAGAGGTGGTCGAACTCTTGAACGAATACTTCGAGTGCATGGTGGACGTGATCTTTCGTCATCATGGCACGCTCGACAAATTCATCGGCGATGGTTTGATGGTTATGTTCGGCGCGCCGGTTGATGATCCGGATCAAGAAGAGCATGCGGTGCGCGCCGCCATCGAGATGCAGCAAGAGGTGCACCGGCTCTGCGCGAAATGGGAACTAGAAGGGCGCAGCCAGATCAGGATCGGTATCGGCATCAACTCGGGCTACGCGATTGTCGGCAACATCGGTTCGAGCAAACGGCTTGAGTTCACGGCCATCGGCGACACGGTCAACTTGGCCGCGCGGCTTGAATCGGCCACGAAAGAGTTGGCCGCAGACATCTTGATCAGCGAGTACACGCACGACGCCGTGCGCGGCTCGTTCGCCACACGCCGGCACGGCGAGATACACGTCAAAGGTCGAACAGAGCCGGTCGTCACTTATTCCGTTGAGTTCGCGCCCGATGCCGAGAGCGACGTGCGCGAGCCGGAACTTGTGCTCGCCTAAGGCAGGGCGCATGAGCGAATAAGTTTGCTCTAGCTGTCGCACGGCGGCGCAGGAGATGCGTCGGCTACCGCAGTCATTGAGGGCGCGACGGATCGCTGAAGACTAGCGTCTTTTGCGATCCGTCGCGCCCTCTATTTTTATCCCGTACATCGAGGCCGCTTTATGTTTGCTTGCGCTCGCGCGTGGCGCGTGAAATGTAAGCTGTGATAAAACAGCTTCGTTACTGAAAGCTTGTGTTTGCGTCGAGTAGAGGAGACGCGGGCGTGGTTCGCGTCGTCCTAGCTCTGTTGGTGCGGGCGCGCGTCTTTGCTCGTTCGCCTGTGCTTCGCTGCGCGCGACTGGACGGAAACGGACGCGCATACGACGGAAAGGACGAACCCGTTATGTTCCGACGATTGATCGCGACCACGCCGACGTGGATCACTGTGCCGCTCCGTCTCGCGCTCGGCATCATCTTCATCGCGCACGGACTGCAACTTGTATTCGGCACGTGGAACGGCCCCGGCTTAGCCAAGTTTGCAGCCTTCGATCCGCCGTTTCATTTCATGCGTCCAGCGTGGCTCTGGATGGGCGCAGCCGCGCTCGCGCAACTCATCAGCGGCGCGTTGGTGCTCACGGGCCTGCTCACGCGCGTCGGCGCGTTCCTGCTTACGTGCGTGATGTTGTCGGCGCTCTTCGGCGTGCACTTGAGTCACGGTTTCTTTCTGCCGGCCGGCATCGAGTTCAACATCGCGCTGCTCGGCATCACCTTCGCACTGCTCATCGCGGGCGGCGGGCGGGCTTCGATTGATGCCGCCATCGCCAACTCGCGCGGACGCAGATGGTAAAAAAGCAGTGACGAGTGACAAGCGACGAGCAAGCAGTTGTTTTTAACTTGCCACTCGTCATTTGTCACTCGTCACTCGTCACTGTTTTCTTATGAAACGTTCGCCGCTGCTGGTCATCTTCATTACGGTCTTCATCGATCTGATCGGGTTTGGGATCGTCATCCCCGTGTTGCCGTACTACGTCGAGGGCACGAAGTTCAACGCCAGTCCGCGCATGGTCGGGTTGTTGTTTGCGTCCTACTCCGTCATGCAACTCATCTTCACGCCGATCCTTGGGCGTTTATCAGACAAGTATGGACGCAGACCCGTTCTGTTTCTAAGTCTGCTGGGCACGAGCGCGGGCTTTCTGATCTTGGGGTTTGCGACCGCGTTGTGGATGCTATTCTTGGGGCGCATCATTGACGGCATCACGGGCGGGAACATCTCGACGGCGCAGGCTTACGTCGCCGACACGACGACGAAAAAGGATCGCGCCAAAGGCATGGGCATGATCGGCGCGGCGTTCGGGCTGGGCTTCACGTTCGGCCCCGCCATCGGCGGCGTGCTATCGAAGTGGGACATCAACGCTTTTGGTTATCACATACCGGGCATCAGCGTGCCGTTCATCTTCGCGGGCACGATGGCTTTCTTGAACGCGATGCTGCTCTATTTCACGCTGCCCGAAACCGTGACGCCCGATCATCCGGCGCGCGCGTCGGCCGCAACAGGTCGTTGGTCGCAACTCATCAACGCGCTCGGTCAACCGCGCCTCGCTTTCTTGCTCTTGATCTACTTTCTGTTCATCGTCGCCTTCTCGATCATGACCTCTTCGTTCGCGCTCTTCACCATGTATCGCTTCGGCTACGACGCCGCGCACAATGGCTACATCTTTATGTACGTGGGCATCATCGGTGCGCTCATTCAAGGCGGACTGATCGGGCGTCTGGCGAAGCGTTACGGCGAGTTGCCACTGAGCATCGTCGGCACGTTCCTCTTCGCGCTGAGTTTGTTCGCCATCCCGCTCATGAGTCCGGGCGTGGGCCTTGCGGCGCTCTTGATCGTCGGCGGCCTTTTCGGTCTCGGCAATTCTCTGACGATGCCGACGCTGCAAACGCTCGTCTCAAAGAGCGCGGGCGCGGGCGAGCAGGGCGGCGTGCTCGGCGTCACGCAGTCGGTCGCAAGTCTCGCGCGCACAGTCGGGCCGACGCTCGCCGCTTGGCTCATCTACAGCGCGATGGTCAACTATGGCGCGGACGGCCGTCCGCACAACCTGAGCGACACCTCGCTCTACCGCACCTTCTGGGTCGCCGCCGCCATCATGTTCACAGGCTTCCTCCTCGACCTCTACTTCGCCCGCGCCCACGCCGCCGAATACCGACACAGCGAAGCGGCTGAAGCAACAGGTGATTGATCAAGATCAATTTTCACCAGATTGATGGCAGCGTCGTCTCGTCGATTTCAAGCGCTGCACCGTCGGGCAGGATGTGGATGAGGCGTGCACCGCGTGCGCGCAAGGGCGGTGAGAGCAGGCCGACGCGGTGGCAGTTGGCGCGGGGCTGTGCGTGCGTCGTCAAAGGTTGCGACTCGGAGCAGAGGAGCGCGATGCGCGCGTCCGATGCGAGTTCCATGATGCGGTCGAGTCCGCGCGCAAGGTCTTCAGGCGGGGCAACGACTTTGCCGCCGCATTCGGGCAGCCACTCGTAGCCGATCCGCGCCGCACGTAAAGAAGCTTCAAGGACGCGCCCGTTGTATTGCGGCCAACGCGAGCGTGCGACGCTGCGCACGTCGCAGACTAACTCGATGCCGTGTCGTTCGAGCAGTGCGAGGAAGTGCGCCCAAGGGTGGCGACCGTGACCGATGGTGTAGATGATGGGCGCGAGGGTTGACATTGAAGCGAGCATCGGGGGCGCGAGTTTAAGCCTGTGTGTTCTTCAATTCGCCGCGTCGTTGCAACTCAGCGCGAATCTCGTCGCTCGTCAGATGCACGAGCGCGCCGCCGGTGAACATCTCGTCGTTGGTCACTTCAAGGGCGACGAAGTCCGGCGGCGTGAACGTGTCCATCTCTTCGTCGGTCTCAAACTCCGTCTCCGCCAAGATCAAGCCCCAGAGCATGCCGAGAAAAACGTCAATCGAGTAGGTGCGCCCTTCGTGCAGGTATGGATAACGGTTCTTGCGTATCTCGTTGCCCTCGAAGACGGCGAGTTGCTCGTACTCGGATTGCGAGAGATAGATGTTGCTGATGAGTGTGCGCGAGAAATCTGTCGGATCGGGCGCGAACTTTTGCGACAGCTTCCAAGTCCACTCGCGTCTGTATGGCTCACGAATCTTGCGCAGGCGCAGGCGCGTGCCCGTGATGTAGTTATCGAAGATTTGTGTGTGCGGCGATTTGCGCTCAAGGCCGGGCGGCAGTTCGCGCAATAGAAAACGGCGCTCGCGTTCGATGCGCGCATACTTCTCGCGCTTCGCCGTCACATCCGCCGCCGTGCCGAGAAAATGTAGCGCCATCACGCACCCACCAACTCTGCTTCAGGTGCGCGCAAAAACTCTTCCGGCTCGACGATGTGCCCGGCAATCGCGGAGGCAGCGACGACGTAAGGACTCGCCAGATAAACTTGGCCCGGGCCGCTGCGACCGGGGAAGTTACGATTCTGCGCGCTCACGGTTACTTGATCAGGTGACTTAGACGCGCCGGGGCCGGCGTTGATACACGCGCCGCAACTCGGATCGATCAACTCCGCGCCCGCGCGCTCGAAGATTTCGATGTAGCCGCGTGCGCGCGCATACTCTTTGATCTTCTGCGAACCGAATTGTAGATAGAGATGCACGCCCGGCGCGACGCGCCGCCCCGCTTCAACCGCGCGCTTCAAGACAGCCGCATACATATCCATATCCGCCATCTTGCCGCCGGTGCAAGAGCCGCCGTAAGCGGTGTCGATCTTAACTTCTTCGTTAAGGTCGCTGATGGGGACGCCGTTGCGCGGGTCGCCCGGCGTCGCCACCATCGGGCGAATCTCGGAGAGATCAATTTCAAAACGGGCCGCGTACTCTGCATCCTCATCGCTCCGCAAGAAACCTTTGCGCACCTCGTCGGCGTCGAGGCCGCGTATGCGCGTCAAGTATTCAAGCGTGACCTCGTCCGGTTCGATGATGCCGGTGAAGCCGCCGGCTTCAACCGCCATGTTTGTAAGCGTCGCGCGCTCGTCAATCGGCCAAGCCTTCAAACCGTCGCCCGCGAACTCCAACACTTGCCCGATGCCTTTGCCCTCTTTCATGTAATCGGTTGCAAGAATTTTGAGCATCACATCTTTCGCGGACACGTCGGCGCGCTTCTGACCGGTCAAGACGAAGCGCACGACTTCAGGCACACGCACGCGCACGTCCTTCGTGTACCAAGCGTTGGCCATGTCGGTCGAACCGACACCGAAGGCGAAGCAACCGAGCACGCCGGCCATGCAGGTGTGCGAGTCCGTGCCGATCACAAGTTGACCGGGGAGCGCCAAGTCTTCGACGACAGCGTTGTGACAGATCGCCTCCGAGCCGCCCGCCGGATTCTCGCCGTAGAGTTTGATGCCCTGCTCGTCTGTGAACGACTCCTGCGTTGTCGCGAGACCATTGGCGCGATCAAGCAACCCCAGCTTGCGTTTCTCTTCCGACATGACGCGGCCCAGAAACGTCAGATGATCGCGGAAGGCATAGACCGATTCCGGCTCGGTCACGCGCGCCTCTTTGCCGAGTGCTTGCTTGAACAGCGACTCAGCCATCGGCGTTACATACTCGTGCGAGAAGCGCACGTCCGCGACAGCGAAGAGCGCATCGCCCGGCTTGACCGCTTCGATGCCGATCTGGCCGGCGCGCACGAACGCATGCCGCGCGATGATCTTTTCGACGATGTTCATCGGTCGCCGCTTCGTCGCAAGCGCGGGCGGCGCGACCTCGCCCGCAAGCCGCGCCTTGTTGTAGTTGAACAGGCCGCCGTACTCAACGATTGCTTGTGAGATCGGATCAAGCCCGCGTGTGAACTCGTGAAGCGGAATCTCTTCGCCGCGCCGGATGCGTTCGATGAGACAGAAGTCGGTTGAGGTGAGCAGCCCGATGTTCTGCGCGTTCTGCCCGTAGATTTTCTCAATCGTCTTGGCGATGACGAGTTTGATCCCGGCCGCCTGCTCCGCATACGGCGCGGTCTCGCGCGACGAGCCGCAGCCCTTCGACAGACCTGAGACGACAACCGCGAAGCCGCCCTGCTTCACTTCGTCTTTCTTCACCGCGCCTTCGCGCATGCCGACATAGACATACTCGCCCAGCGTCTCGTCGTAATAGAAACAGACCCAGCCGGGCGTGATCTCGTCGGTCGAGATGTTGTTCATCAAAGGCAGACCGGGATCGTAAGTCAAGTCTTCTTTAGCTTCGAGTTGATGACGAATCAAAGACGTGTCTTCGGTCAGAAACAGGATGCGTCCGTCGAACCGGATGCGTGCGGGGCGCTTGGGTGTCTGCTCGGCCATGAGTGCTCCTTCGAGGCGAATTGCGATGAAAAATGTAAATACGATTATAAACCGAAGCGGCGCGAAAACGCAGGCGCGCCGCTCCGGTCGCAAGTTTTGCCTTCATTCACCTCAACGCGCCAGTTGCAGGCTGCCGATGATGTGATTGAAGGCGGGTTGATAGGTTTTGTATTCGTCTTCGGGCGCGATGGCGATTAAATAGAAGAGCCGACCATCGGCCGTCGCGGTCGTGTAGATGGCGTCAACCTCAATCGTGCCGGTGATAGGCGAAGGGCCAGCGACGACTGTGACGAAGCCTGCGCGGCCGTTGAAGTTGATCTGTTCGGGTTTGCGTGCGAGCCGAAAGTCTGGGTTGGCGTCAATCTGCTGTTGGACGAAGGTGGCCGTCGCTTCGCCCAAGTCGCTTGCGCCGGGCGCGGTCGCGCCGATGAAGATGCCGTGTGTGACGACGACCGAGCCGTTGAGTTCGCCGTATGCGCCTTTGGGCGCGAAGATCAGATTCGATTCGTCGTTCGCCGCGCTCAAGCCGTCCCAGTTCGCCGGATACTGAAACGCGAACGAGCCATCGCGCGTGCGAAACTCGCGCCACTCGTTGGCGGGCGGCGCAGGCCGCGCGCTGTCCGGCATGTTGTTTGGATCGCTTGGGCCTTTGCGCGCAGGCGCTTCCGACGCACGCAGAGCACCGGCTTGCCCGCCGACAAGTCGCGCCTTCACTTGATCGAACTGCGGCGTGTCGTGCAACGGACTCTTGCTGACGTTGAGTGAAGGCAACTCTTCGTTGATCGCGGCGATGCGATTGCCGGGGTCTGGATGGTCGCTCAAAAATTCGGGCACGCGCTCTCTGCTCTGCTGTTCGAGCGTCTGGAAAAAGTTGGCCATGTCGCGCGGGTCGTAGCCCGCATCGGCCATGATGCGCGCGCCTTCGAGGTCAGCTTGGCGTTCGGCCGTGCGCCCGAAACGCAGGAACAGCATGTTCGCGCCAAGCCCGCCGATTGAGCCGACCATCTGGCCTAGATCGGTCTCGCGCCCGCCGAAGATTTGGCTGAGCGCGCCCAAGCCGCGCTGCGCAAGATAAGCCTTCGACGCTTGATTCGTGCCATGACGAAGCGCGACGTGCGAAATCTCGTGCGCCATCACGCCCGCGAGTTCGCCTTCGTCCTTCGCCGCCGCAATCGTGCCCGCGTTGACGAAGACGAAGCCGCCCGGCAAAGCGAACGCATTGATCTCGCGCGTGGCGACGACGTTGAACTGATACGGAAACTTATAACCCGGCGCTTTCGCCGCAAGCTTCGCGCCAAGCCCGCGCACGTAGCTGACGACCGCGCCGTCGTTGAGCAAAGGCACTTGCTGCGCGATCTGTTGCGCCGACTCACGTCCAACTTCAATGTCTTGTTCCGGCGTGAACAGATTGAAGCCCGGTTTGAAATGCGGCGCAGGCGGCGCGCCCTTCGTTGTGCCATCGCCGCGCAGACTCTTCAACGCATCGCCGCACGCCAACTGCAACAGCACCGCGCCCAACAATAAGACGACAACGCGCCGCGTCCCACCTGCTCGCTCGACCTTCGCCATCAATAACTCTCCCGCCGACTTCGTGCCGTGATCGGTTACAAACTATCGCTCGTGTTTTTCAGTTGGTGTGAATCTTAGACGATAACTCTGACCGATGTCATCATGAGGAGACATCACAGGCAGGCGGACATTCAATCAGCAACCTAATAGCTAGGCTTGATCATTGGCGCGAGCAGGCGCTCTACTTCAACATCCGGGAACGAGCCACGCCCGAAGAAGACGTGGCGGGCGAAGGCGCGCAACAAGGGCAGACGCATGGCGGCGCAGGCGAGTTCGACGAGCGCAGGCTCGCTCAGGCGCGCATGCAAGCGACGCAGCCAGAGGCGTGAGACGAAGCGCGTGCGGAAGCGTGTGCCAGAGTAAAGGTCGAGCGCGGCTTCGTCGCCCGTCGTTAAGTAGTCTGCGATCATGTGTGCGGCCAAAGATGAGAGCCGCATGCACGGATCAAGCCCGCCGGCCGTGAGAGGTGAGACCGCGCCGGCCGCATCGCCGACGAGCAGTCCATGCGCGCATTTGATCCGGCGCAGCACGCCGCCCACAGGGATGCGCCCGCCGCGCCGTTCGACCTTGTGCCCTTCGTCGAGCGCGAACAGATGCGCGATGCTCTGTTGAAATTCTGCGAGCGCGCTGACGGGATCGAAGCGCGCCGGATAGCCGCCGACGCCGACGTGTATCTCCGCGCCGTCGTGCACAACCCAAGCAAGATAACCGGGCGCGAGGCGCGGCTCAATGAAGCAATGAAAACGCGGCGCGCCCGCGAGCGGCACGTCTGTAAAGACATCTTCGACGCCGACGAGCCACTCGCGGTTCGCATCAAGGTCGAGGTCGCGTGCGACGCGGGATTGCGCGCCGTCTGCGCCCACAATGAACCGCGCCGACACTCGCACGCCGCGCCCCTCGACCTCAAGCTCGACGGACACCACGCCCGTCGCCTTCAACTCACAACCAACGTAGCGCGTCGCCGGCCACCATGCGACGCCCGCACGCACGCAATCATCCAAGAAACGCAGATACAGTTTGCCCATCCGGCCGACGCGAAACTCTTCGTGCGCGCTTTCGAGTTCGAGCGCACGGCGCGCGGGCGAATAGAGCGTGACGTGCCGCACGGGCGGCCCCAGACAATCCGCCGGCAGATCGAAATCTTCGAGCGTGCGCCGCACGAAGATGCCCGTCGTATGCACGCCCGCATCAAGCGTACGTTTATGATCAATGAGCAGCACACTGAGACCTGCACGACCGAGCAGGCGCGCACATTGCAAGCCGCCGAGGCCCGCGCCGACGACGAGCGCATCGAACGACTGGCCCTCATGCACATCGAACTGCTTTAACTCGCTCACCAACGCATGCTCCTTCTCTGCGTAGCGCGCTTCGCGTTGACTTGCTGCTTATCGTGCGGCACAGTCGGCGGCGCGTGATTCAACATGGGCATCGTCGTGCTATTGGCTGTGGGCTGCGGGCTGTTCGTGTCGTGCGCTGCGGTGCTTGTTGTCGTGGTCGGCGCTTGCTCGCTCGTAGCAGGCGCAATGATGCCGCTTGTGTCGGTTGTCGTTGTGGTTTCGACCGGACGAGCGCAGGCCCACGCGCGCAAGGTTGCTTCGTGCGTTGAGATCGCTTGGTGTGCGTTGCTGCGCGCCATGCTCCAAGAGCGCCAGTCCGCGTCTGCGGTTTGCGCCCAACGGGCTAACAGTTCGCGCGCGGCTGTGCAGCGTTCGTCATCGCTTAGAGCGGGCAAGGCGTTGACTAATGGCGGCACAGCGTCGGCGCTAAGCGTGGTGGCGTAAGCGGCGTCGAAGGCGCGACCGTGCCGCGCGTGCGCGAGGTTGGCGCGGATGATGAAGGCGTCGGGGTTGAGCAGATGCAGCGCGCCGACGATGAAGAGCGCAACGACGAGCGCGCCGCACGTGAAGCGTTCGCGCGCGCCGCGCAAGACGGTGGCGCTGAACCAGACGAAGACGAGCGCGAGCCAGCCCATGAAAGCTGTCGTATAGAGCCGCAACTCGGTCAGCCCGTATTCGCTTTGATAGAGACGCATGCGTGTGATCGCAGATGCGATGACGACAAACAGCAGCGCGATCTGCGCGAGCGCGAGCGCGCGAAAGAGACGCGCAGCCCGCTGATCGTCTTTGCGGAGCAGCCAATGCAGTGTGAGCAGCAACGGCAGCACGAGCGCAGTCGCCCAGACCAACTCGAAGAAACCGCGCCGCGCGTATTCGGCATAAGTTAGCCCGCCGGTCGTCGCCACCCACGCTGCGCCGCCGAACAAATAACGAATCTGCACGCAGACGAAACCGAGAAACAGCGCGTCGAGCAGACCCAACGCGACGCCGATCTCAACCGCGCCCAAAGAGAGTTGCAACGCTGGCGGCGGCTGCACGTTGTCAGTCTGCTTTTGACCCGCCGTGTCGGTCTGAGGTTGACTTGGAACAGTCTGCCCAGTGCGCGTCTCACCAAACAAAAGCCCGCGCAAGTAACCGGCGGTGAGCCACGCGAACAGGGCGCAGAGCACGCCGTGTGAGACGAGCGCGTCCGCGTCGAATTGGAACGTGCGATTGATCAGGCGGGCGAAGACCGCATCGGCGGCCATGAACAGACCGCCGAAGACGACAAGAAGCGGCACGGCGATGAGCAAGCCGCGCACGATGGCGAGCGCGTGGCGCGACCAACCGTTGCGCGGCAGTTCGCGCCAGCGCACGTCTGCGAAGATGAGCGGCACACCGCCGAAGAGCGTCTGCGCGCCTGCGACCACAAGACCGCGCGCATACGCTGTGAGGCTTGCGAGTTTGAGGCGCGCGCCGGACGCGCGCCAAGCGAGCAGCCCGAACATGCAGAGCACTATGAGCGCATCGAGCCAGCGCAAGGTCGGCGAGTCGCGCCAAGCGAACGCGGCCGAGCACAAGATGATCGGCCACAACAACCAACCGCCTTCGCCCTTTAGCCCCATGCGCCGCCAACGCTCAAGCAGTGCGACCACAGCCGCAAGCAATGCGCTCGTCCACAAGAAAAAGTTCAAGCCCCAAGGCGTCGCGCGCAGCAGCGCGTCGCCGAGCACGCCCAACAGCAACGCTGCTTCGAGCACGTGCAGACTCTGTCTCGTTCGCTCGTTCATCTTCGTACCTCAATCATTCGCGCGTGCGGCTTCGGACGCAGGCGCGGTCAGTTGGAACGAAGTCCGCTTGTGCAGCAGACTATTCTCATGTCCGATGATGAGGTGTGTGACCGGGTCGCCCTCGTGGATGAGCAGACGCGGCTCGCGTATGTCTGTTGGCAGATCGAAGACGAGTTCAGTCGTATAAGACTCGCCGGGGCGGAGCGGCGTCGTAAACGGCATCCCTGTGCCTTCGGTCAACTCAAGCGCGCGTGTGCCCGCCGTTGATGGATCGTAAGCGCGCCCCTGTGCGTCATAGACGCGCACGACGCGACTGTTTGGCGTGAGCGGCCCGTTGCCGCGCCAAGGTGCAATCGTCTGCTCGTCAAAGCGCGTCTTGACCGTGATGACATAGAACATGCCTTGCGCCGCCACTTCATGCGCGGGCGACCCCAAAGTTTTCGTCTGGCGCACATCCGAGATCGAATAAGCGAGATGACAATCAACCTCGCAGAAATGTTTCTCCGCGCCGCGCGCCAACACCTTCTCCGCGCTCGCTAGAGAGAAGATGAGTAGCACAAAGAGGTAAGCGACGATAAGACCCACCGCGCCGACAAAGATATTGCCGGCCGCTGCGCGCCGCCCGCGCAACAACAAGAACAGGATGACGAGCGCCGCGCCGAGCAACAGCAAGCCCGTGCCCAGCAAGCCCAGCACGCCGACAGGTGCGGCCAGATTGACATTCGTGTCCATTTGATCTCCTCTGCTTGTCTGGTTAAAGACCTTTATTGCGTAAAGCAGGGGCGCAAAAAATTTTAGCGCCGTGCCACATCAGCCTTCGCGTGTGACGCGGATGAGCGTCTCCATGTGGCTGAGATAGCGTTCGAGCGCGCGCCGGCCTGCTATGGTTAAGCGATATTCGGTCTTCGGCATCCGCCCCTCGAAATACTTCTCGCAAGCGATGTAACCAGACTCTTCCAGCTTGCGCGCGTGCACGCTCAAGTTGCCGTCGCTCGTCTTGAGCAGCTTCTTCAACTCGTTGAACGTGAGTGTCTGATTGACTGCGAGCGCGCTGACGATGCCGAGCCGCAGCCGTTCGTGGATCAGACGATCAAGCGCAGCCGTCGCGCCGTGCGGATCAGTCGCGGTCTTTTCGCCGCGCACCGCGCGCAGAGTAGTTGCGCGTGCGCGGCTTTTTTGTGTTGTCTGTTTGAGCGCGTGCTGTTTAGCCACCGTACCTCCTCGCAATCAAGCCGCCGAAGATGAGGTGCAGACCGCCGAAGCCCGCTGCCATCAAGCCGTTTACCCAAGCCGCCGGACTGAACAATGCAGCCACGCCCAAGAGCATGAAGCACAAACCCATCACCGGCACGATCCTGACAGAGAACGCGCCGCCCGTGATGACGCCCGCGCCATAGAGCAGCAACCAGATGGGCGGAATCAAAGTGGTCAGTCCGGCGCGATAAAGCGCCAACGTCAAGAGCGCGCCGACCAAAGCGGGCGGCGCAAAGTTGAGCATGAGCTTACGACCGGGCCGCGACCAGAGTGGCAGCTCGACCGCGCGCGCTTTCAGCCACATCGTCCCCGCTGAGAGCAGAAGCGAGACGAACGCCGCGCCGAGCCAGACTTTGATCCAGCCGCCGGTAACGAAACGTCCCGGCGCACTCTGCCGCGCGGCGATGTAAGCAGCGCCGAGCGCCGTCAAGCCGATGGCGCATTGCCCCCAGCCGGAGACGGCCGTGAAAGACGATGCGTTCTCCATCGTCTCGCGGATGAAGCGCAGGTTGTCCATCGCCCGCGCGTGCAGGGCGGGCGGCGCTTCCTCCTCCGTCTGGCGTGGACGCATGGGCAAGACAGCCATAGCTCGCACGATACGCCTGTCAGCTAAATGCTGTCAAGTGCTTTGTAATGCAAAGAGCACGCAAGTTCGATCATGGCGGCGCGCCTTGTTTACCTCTCCGGCGTTTGTCTGGTAGCATAGCCCGCGACCTCAACCCCCCAAGTTGTGTGCCGGTTGTCGCGTCCCGACGCGCGCCAGCGCTTATAGTTTTTCGGTGCTTGCGGCCCCGATGTGCGCGGCAAGCGCATCATTTAATTTTGGAGGAGTGTCCTATTGGCTGTGGAGACTGAGCAACTGAATGCCGCGCCCGCGTTCGTGACCGAGAGCGCGGGCATACGCGAATACCGGCTGCCGAACGGGTTGAAAGTGTTGTTGGTTGAGAACCGCGTCGCGCCGGTCGTGACCTTCCTAGTGCTCTATCGCGTCGGCTCGCGCAACGAGGCCGTCGGGCACACTGGTGCGACGCACCTGCTGGAGCACATGATGTTCAAGGGCACACCGACCTTCAACAAAGAGCGGCACACGCAGATCGCCGCCACGCTCCAGAAGATCGGCGCGGACTTTAACGCGACCACTTGGTACGACCGCACCAACTACTTCGAGACTGTGCCGAGCAACAAACTCGAACTCGCCATCCAACTCGAAGCCGACCGCATGCGCAACTCTCTTATCGCCGACGCGGATCGCCAATCGGAGATGACCGTCGTGCGCAACGAGCTTGAGCGCGGACAGAACGAGCCGATGATGGTGCTCGATGAAGCGGTTTATGCGACGGCGTTTCGCGAGCATCCATATCATCATCCGACCATCGGTTGGCGGGCAGACGTGGAAAATGTGCCGACCGCGCGGCTGCGAGAGTTCTACGATACGTTCTATCATCCGAACAATGCGACCGCGATCATCGTCGGCGACTTCGCCGAACGTGCGGCGCTCGCGCTCGTCGCCAAATATTTTGGCGCGCACGCGGCGACGCCTTCACCGATCCCGGAAGTTTATACGGACGAACCCATGCAAGAGGGCGAGCGCCGACTCGTCATTCGCCGCGCGGGCGAACTGGCGCACGTGCAGCTTGCGCATCGCACGCCGGCCGTGCTGGGCCAGACGCGCGTGCTCTCAAATGAAGAGTTGGCTAAGCGGGCCGTCGATCCCCCAACCGATAACGACATCTATCCGCTCGTCGTCTTGTCGGCCGCGCTTGCACACGGGCTGACCAGCCGACTCTATCAGGCGCTCGTCGAAACGCAGTTGGCCGTCAGCGTCACGAGCAACTGCGATCAGTTTCGCGATCCGGGTCTATTCAACGTCTATGCGACCATCGAGCCGAACATCGATCCGCGTCGAGTTGAAGAGGTGATCTTAGATGAGTTGCGGCGCGTGGCTGAAGAGGGCTTGCCGGCGGCAGAGATCGAGCGTGCGCGGCAGCAGATTCTCGCGCAGGTCGCTTATAACCGTGACGGCACGGCGAGCGTCGCTGCGCAGCTATCGGAAGCCGAGGCAGTTGCAGACTGGCGTTTCTATCGCGATTACGCCGCGCACATCGAGCGCGTGACGGCGGCGGACGTGCAGCGTGTCGCGCAAACTTACTTTCACGCAGACAACCGCACCGTCGGTTATTTCATGCCGAAACAGTCGAACGGCAACGACGAAAACAAAAGCAGTTGATGTGAAGAGCGATGACCGAACTGGACGAAGGACAAGCGCAGCCAGAGCAGACGGGCGGCAGCGCGACGCCGCAGGCGCGAGCCGAGGGATTGGCGCGCGCCGATAAATCATCCGCCGCAACCCAAGCGAACACGAGCGCGAGCGTCGGGCGCTCGCAGTTCGCCTCGCGCATCGCGCGCACAGAACTCGACACGGGCGCGACGCTCGTCGTGTTGGAGAATCACGCGACGCCGACGCTGGCGCTGCGCGGTAGTCTGCGCGCTGGTTCATATTTCGAGCCGCGCGACAAGCCTGGCCTTGCGCGTCTGACGGCCGAGATGCTGGCGCGCGGCACACGCCGCCGCACGAAGTTACAACTCGCGGGCGCACTGGAAGCTGTGGGCGCGGAGCTTGATTTCCAGACCGATCCGTTCGCGGTTGGCATCGCCGGCCGCGCGCTCGCTAAAGACATGCCGCTGCTGCTAGGGACGCTTGCAGAAGAGTTGCGCGAGCCTGCGTTTCCGGCCGATGAGTTGGAGAAGTTGAAGCAGCAGACCGTCGCCGCCATTCGCGAGCAACAGGCGAACACACGCGCGCGCGCTTATGAACGGTTCACGCAACTGATCTTCGATCCCAATAACCCTTTCTACCAACACGCGGGCGAACGGCTCAGCGCCAGCATCAGCGCGATCACGGTGGCGGATGTGCGCCGCTTCTATGATGAGTGTTACGGCGGGCGCTCGCTCATCTTAGGGGTCGCGGGCGCGGTTAATGCAGCAGAGGTGTGCGCACAGTTTCAGACGGCGTTCGGCGCGTTCGCCGGGCCTGAGAGCATAGAGGTTGATGTAAATGATCCGGCGCAGCAGGAGACAATGCAGCGCGAGGTCGTGCTCTTGAAGGACAAGGCGAATGTGGACGTGCTGCTCGGCTCGGCCGCGCCGCTTAGGCGCGACGCCGCAGACTACTACGCGGCTTTACTCGCCAACAGCGCGCTCGGCGAATCAACGCTCTCGTCGCGTTTGGGCTTGCAGGTGCGTGACCGCGAAGGCTTGACTTACGGCATCGGCTCGCGCTTTCGCGCGCCGAGTCTGGCGGCCGGGCCTTGGTACATCGCCGTCTCGGTCAACCCGCAGAACGTCGAGCAGGCGATCCGTTCTGCGCTCGGCGTGCTGCGCGATTACGTCGCCAAAGGTATCCGTGAAGCCGAACTTGCAGACGAAAAATCGGCTGCCATCGGCTCGTTCAAGGTCGCGCTCTCGACTAATGCAGGCTTAGCAGCAGCACTCTGGAACGCGGAGTTCTACCGGCTCGGCGCGGGCTACGTTGATCGTTATCCGCAACTCGTCGAAGCCGTCACGCGCGACGAAGTGAACGCAGCCATCCGCAAATACTTTCGCCCCGAACAACTGACCATCGTCATCGCTGGCGACTACGAAACATCAATCGCCGGTGCGCCGATGAGTTGAAAGCAGCAAGTCAGAACCGCCTGCGGTAGCGGGCGGGTCGTGGTTGCGTAACTCAGACCCGCCCGCTACCGCAGGCGGTTCTGACTTACTCTTAAATCGCGCCTTACTGCGTCGGCCCGAATCGGAGTTTGTATTCGGTCGAGTTCATAAAGCCGTTGACCATCGTGCGCGCGTCGGTCGGGTGCGCGTTCAGGTAGTTGAGCCAATTGTTGTAGCCGCCGGTCTCAGGCGTGCGCCGCAGATAACCGTAGTATTGCATGGCGACGAACGCGCCGTTGAACTCGCGGTCACCGACCTCACGGCTCTGGACGATGGCGCGCAGGACTTGCGCGCGGGTGAGCGTCTGCGCGTTGAGTCGATTGATGAGATCGGTCTGCGTGAGCGTGATAGTTGCGCCGGTGTCGGGGCTGGCCGGATCAGGCGTGTTGATGCTCGTCAGGTTGTAACGATTCAAGAGCGCGGCGACGTATACGTCGTTCGGCATCGTGGCGTAAGCACCGCTGAACTCACTGCGCTGCACGAAGCTCTCGGCAAACTGCGCGCGTTTGCTGTAAACCTCCTGCGGCGTCTGCCCCGACACTGAGCGCATGTCCGGGATGACCTCCGTGTACTGCGGCAAGCGACCCAACGCGACCTTGTAGAAGAGGAAGACGTAGAAGCCCTTCAACTGAAACTCCGGCGAACCGAAGAACGATTGCGAGACGATCAGGCGGTCACAACCGGCCGCAGGATTCGTCGGGTCTGTGTTGAACTGATTCTGGCAACCACGCAGCACGCCCGACCAAGGCTCGCCCTGTTCGGGTTCGCGCGACAGGAAATCGAGATAATGCTGGCGCACGAAGAACTTCGGATCGGCCGCCATAATCGGATTCGCGCTGACTACGCCGCCGTCGTTGTCCGTGATGGTCAAGGTCGCCGTCGCTTGTGCGCCGAGCGTCCCACCCACCGGGTTGCTCAATTGCAGCGCGACCGTCTCATTGCCTTCGACGTGCGCGTCGTCAATGAGCGGCACGGTGAACGTCTTTGTCGTCTCGCCGGGGGTGAAGGTCAAGGTATCAATCGTGGTCGCGTAGTCGCAGCGCGCGAACGCCACACCGGGCAGCGTCGTTGTATCGTCGCAACGCACGGCGGCCGGATTATCCACGGTCGCGTAAGCAACCGCCGTTGTGCCGGAGGTGTCGCCGGTACGCGTGACCGTGATCGTGGCTTGCCCCGCGCCTTCCGGCGCTTCGTAGGTCGCATCGCTGAATTGCACGAGCGTGGGCAGCGTGCCGCTCACGAGCGTGTAGCTCGCGGTGCGTGTGCCGCTCGGCGTCCAACTGAATTTGAAGGCTTTCGCTTTCAACGTGAGCGTGCGATCAACGAGCACGGACGCGCCGGAGTTGATTGATGGATCGTCTTCGGTCGGCTCGCGCCCGTCGGTCGTGTAGTGAATGATGACGCCGCCACTCAGCCGCGTCATCAACATCGGATTCGATTGCTCTTCGGTCGAGCCGTCGCCCAACTGACTGTTGTCGTTAAGCCCCCAAGTCCAGATCGTGCCGTCGGCTGTTAGCGCAACCGTGTGACTGAGGCCCGTCGAAATTGCCGTCACGTTCGTCAGTCCAGCGACCTGCACAGGCGTGCGATGCAGGCCCTGCCCGACGCCCAACTCGCTGTGATAGTTCGTGCCCCAAGCCCAGACCGTGCCGTCCGGTTTGAGCGCGACGGTGAAGCCGACGCCGGCCGCGAGCGCCGTGACGCCGTTGAGGTTGAGCACCTGCACGGGATGCGTCTGATTGCTGAAATCAACCGTGTCGCTGTTGCCGCACTCGCCGTCAACGTTGCGCCCCCAAGCCCAGACCGTGCCATCGCGTTTGACGGCGACGCTGTGCGCAGAGCCTGCGGTAATCATGACGACGTCAGCTAAGCCGGCCACTTGCGCGGGCGTCGTGCGACTGTTCGCTGCTGTGCCGTCGCCCAACTGACCGTAGTAGTTGTCGCCCCACGTCCAGACCGTACCATCGCTGCGCAAGGCCATCACGTGGCCGCTGCCGACCGAGATGGCGGTGACGTTCGTGAGACCGTTGACCTGCGTGGGCGAGGCGGTGGCGAAACCCGTGCTCCCGTTGATGCCGCCCGCGCCCCAATACCAGACCGTGCCGTCCGCTTTCAGCGCCGCGCTGCCATTGCCACCGGCGTCCACAGCAACGACGTTCGTCAGATTAGGCACTTGCGCGATCTGCGCGCGCCAGAGCGGCACGATGCCATCGCCTAACTGGCCGAAATTATCTGCGCCCCAAGCCCAGACCGTGCCGTCCGTCTTCAAGACCAAGTTGTGACTGAAGCCGGCCGTGAACGAAGCAACATTCGACAGTCCATTGATGATCGTCGGCGTCGGCAGAACGGCCTTCGCCGGATCAGGCGTGCCGAAGCCGTTGCCCGGCGCTAGGCCCAGTTGCGCTGATTGATTATCGCCCCAACCATAAAACGTGCCGTCGGTCAGTTGTGCGATCGTGTAATGGCCGCCGGCCAAGATGCGGCTCGCACGCATGCCTTCGGTCGCGCTCGTGATGGTGACATTCTGCGAGTTGCCATAGACGCCGCCGGGCGGATTGAAGACGGGCATAGCGACTGTGCCGACGGGCGGCGGGTCGGGCACTTTGTCGTTGACCTCGTAAGGGAAGTTGCGATCCGTCGTGCCGTTGCCGCCCAATTGGCCGGCCCAGTTCGTGCCCCAAGACCAGAGATGGCCATCTTGTCTGAGCGCGAGCGAATAGTCGTTGCCAGCAGCGATAGCGGTGACGTTCGTGAGCCAGAGCACGGGCGTCGGCGCGGTGTGCCGGTTAAAGGCGTTCGACTCATCGCCCAACTGTCCGTTGTTATTCGCGCCCCAAGCCCAAACCGTGCCGTCGCTCTTTAATGCGAGCGCGTGCCGATTGCCGAGCGCAACCGCCGTCACGCTCGTCAAGCTTGCGACTTGCGCGGGTGTCGGTCTATTCGTGACTGTCCCATCGGCGAGTTGCCCTTCAAAGTTCGCGCCCCACATCCAGACCGTGCCGTCCGCTTTGAGCGCGCACGAGTAGGCCATGTCAACGTTCGTGTATGGATAGGTGTTGCTGGCATCCAAAGCGACGACATTCGTCAGGCCATTGACCGGCACGGGCGCGTTGCGACTGGTCATTGTGCCATCGCCGAGTTGGCCGCTGTCGTTCGCGCCCCAAGCCCAGACCGTGCCATCTGTTTTCAACGCGAGCGAAAAGTTGCCGCCGGCCGCAATCGCGCGGACGTGATCGAGACCCGCGATCTGAACCGGACGCAGGTGGCGGCTGATTGTGCCGTCGCCCAACTGCCCCCTGATGCCGTCGCCCCAAGCCCAGACCGTGCCGTCGCTGCTCAAAGCGAGATTATGCTGCGCGCCGGCCGCCACGGCGACGATGTTCGTCAGCCCATCAACGGGCGCAGGTATTTTTCTATCGGTGGTTGTGCCATCGCCTAACTGCCCGAAGAAGTTGCTGCCCCAAGTCCAGACTGTGCCGTTCGTGCGCACGGCGATGCTGTGCATACCGCCCGCGTCGAGCACGCGCACTCCTGTGAGGCCCGCGATGCGCGCAGGCTGCTGGCGTGTCGTGTGTGTACCATCGCCCAGTTGCCCGTTGCCGTTTGCGCCCCAAGCCAGCGCCGTCCCATCTGTGCGCAGGGCCAAGACGTGCGCGCTGCCGGCCGCAATCGCGCTGATGCTCGTCAAGGGCGTAGCATTGGGGCGCACAAGCGACGTGTAGAAACTGGAACTGTTATCGAAGGTCGAAGGATCGTAGGTCGGACTGTTGATGACGACCGCGTTGGTGAAACCTGTGTCGGCGTAAGTTGTCGCCGTCAACACGATCTGCGCCGTGACGGTTGCGCCCGATGCGAGCGAGCCGAGATTGAACGTCACAATGCCGCCGGGATTTGTGGCGGGGCCGGTGCAAGTGCCTTGCGGCGTCGAGCAAGAGACGAACGCGGCTTGTTGGCCCAACGTGTCGGTCACGACGACGTTTGAGGCGCGGTCAGGGCCGTGATTCGTGGCCGTGACAGTCAGCGTGAAGTTCTGTCCGATGAGTACAGGGTTCGGGTACGCGCCGTAGTCCACGCGCAGATCGGCTTGGCGCGGCGGCGTGCGCAGAGCAAAGTTGAGCGCAGGCGCGTTGGTCAAACTGACGGGCGCGTTCTCCGATGTGTGCGAACTGATCAGATAAGCTTCCGGTTCGTTGCCGCCGATGCCGACGACGGGCGCGACCTTAGGATTGTCGCCGTAGCGCATCTGGATCGTGCCGTCGCGGCGCAACTCGACCTCGAAGTTGACGGGATCGCCTGCGGGGCCGCTGCCACATTCAAGCGCGTTGAAGCGCACGCCTTGCCAACGAAAGATGACGCGGTCGTTGTCCGGCTTGACGACGTACACATCTGCATCTGAGCGCATGCAGGCGCGCAGATCGAGATCATCCCAGAGACCCGCGATCATGTAACGACCGTTCAGCGTCTCGTGCAGATTCGCAAAATCCGAGCGCGGCAACTGCCCGAAGTAGAGCGCGCCGTTTGTGGAGAAGTGGACTTGCGAGAAGTAACGATCATAGTAAGGGAAGTTGAACGGCAGTATGTAGGTCGTGATGAAATCGTCGTAAGTGACATTCAGATGTTGCCCGCCGGTCGTGAGTGGAGCCGGCGATGAGGTCGTCACCGCGTAAGGCTCGGCCAGTTCGGCCGGGTTGTCCGCGACAGCGATGTTCGCCGTCGTCGCATTGCCCGCGTTGTCCGTGACGCGCAGGATGAACGAGCCGGTCGCATGCCGGTAAGGGATGTTGAGCGTTGCGCTCTGCGCTGTGCCGGCCACGGCCGGGCGCGAGTTGTAGAGACGAAACGACGCGCCCGTCGCCTGATCTACGAACCTGATCTCGGCGAGCGAAGCTTGCCCAGTCTGTCCATCATCGCCCGTCGCCGTCCACGCGAGCAGGACGTTGCGCCCGTCCTGCGCGGCGATGTGCAGATCATTGACTGCTGTGGGCGGTGTCGTGTCAATCTCAGTCGCGTTTTGCAGCGCGCCGGTCGCAGAGACGCGCCGGCCCGTGATGGTCGTCGCGTCGAGCACCTGCGTTGTCGTGCCACCGAACAATAGCGCGGCGCGTAGGCGCGCGAGCGTGAAGTCTGGATGCGCGGCGAGGACGAGCGCGGCCGTGCCGGCGACGTGCGGCGAGGCCATCGAAGTGCCATCGAAGTAGCTATAGGTGTTGTTCGGCGTCGTGCTCAGGACGGCCGCGCCGGGCGCGCCCAAGTGGACTGTGCGTGCACCGCGATTGCTGAAGCTTGCCAGTTTGTCTGTGCGATCAAGCGCGGCGACCGAGATGACGTTCGGTAGATCGTAGGTCGCAGGATAAGCGGGCACTGTGTTGTTGTCTTCCGACTCATTGCCGGCCGCGGCGACGAACAGAATGCCTGAATCGTTGAGCGCGCTGATGGCATCGAACTCGGCTTGCGAGTAGCCCGCGCCGCCGTAAGAGTTGTTGGTGACGCGCACATTCGCGCCCTGCGTGCCGCCGGACGAGACCCAACGGTCACGCATCAGCTTGGCGTAAGCCAGAGCGCGCAAGAGATCGGAGGTCGTGCCGCCGTCCGCGCCCAAGAATTTGAGCGACATCAGACTGACTTGCCAGTTGACGCCGACCACGCCCACGCCGTTGTTGCCGACTGCGCCGATTGTGCCGGCGACGTGCGTGCCGTGTGCGTCCGTTTCGTTCGTCGCATCATTCGCGCCGTCGAAGACCGTGCCGTCGTTGTGGACAAAATCGAAGCCGTTCACGTCGTCAACGTAGCCATCGCCGTCGTCGTCCACGCCGTTGTTCGGAATCTCGCCGGGGTTGCGCCAGATGTTCTGTTGTAGATCGGGATGGTTGACGTCAATACCTTCGTCAATGACGGCGACCACGACGTTGCGGCTGCCTGTGGTTGTGTCCCAAGCCTGCACTGCGCCGATGTCCGCGCCGGCCGCACCGCCCGACTGGCCTGTGTTCTGCAAGCCCCACAGTTCATTGAAGCGCGGATCGCTTGGCGTTGCCGACTTATGCCGGATGAAGTTCGGCTCGGCATAGAGCACATCGGGTCGTGCCCTGAGTGCAACGATGGCGGCCTCGGTCTGTTCGGGCGCGACATGCGCGAGGCGCAGACCTTCGACCGCCTCCGATGCCTCGAAGCGTTCCACGCGCACGGGCACGTCTGTGCCTGCGGCGCGAAGCGTGAGCACGGACGAGGCCGGCTGTTTCGTCGCGGCTGCGCCGGTGCGGAAGCGCACGAGGATTTCGCCGGGCACAGAGTCTGCGTGCGGTGCCTGCGGCTTTGTGTGGCCAGTTTCGTTTACGTCCTGCGCGCCGGCTTGCGCGCCATGCGGCCAGATGATGACAGCGACGAGTAGCGTCAGCGCACACAGCGCGAGGAGGCGCGCCATACGCGCGCGCGCAGTTTTCCGACTAAGGAGCGAGGTTTTCATAGAGTCTTCTTAACGAGAAGCGGCAACGTAGCTGCAACCGTTGGGCCACATCGTGAGCGCGGCAACGATTGCGCACGGACGAAAAGTAGCGACGCAAAAAGCCGACGCTTGGCGCAAATTAATTCATCGGGTGCGCGCCCGAGGTCGAACTACAGTTAGTTGCTCGGCGGCAAAGGCGTCGGCGTCGGTGTCGCTGCGGGCGTGAACGTGGGCGCGTCCTGCGGTTTCAGGCCGAGCTTTTCGCGGATGAACAACTCGGCTTCCGGCTCGACTAGTTCGCCGTTGACGACCCAAGCCTTCTCCGTCAACACGTCGCCCTCTGGCTTGAGCGTCTTGGGCACAAGGAAGATGTTGTAGGGCGAACCCCACTTGCGCGTGTCGCCGGTCAGTTGCCGATAACCATAATGCGGCGTCTTGTCGCGCTCCTCGCGCGTCTCGGATTCGACGACGACCGTGTAGCTCACAGGGTTGTCGTGAAAGAACATCGTCCTGTCGGACGGCGTGCCGTATTCGCTGACGGCGATCACGTCGAGACCGTAAGGGTGATATTTTTCATAGAGCCGCGCGATGACCGGCGCTTCGTTCTTCCAGTTGTGACACCACGGCGCGAAATAGACGACGAGCGCGAGTTTATTACCTTGTGCCCACTGGCGCAGGTTCACCGGCGCGCCTTCGGTCGTCTGTTTGTACGTCCAATCCTTGTAATCAATCTTCTGCTCTTTGATCGGCGCATACTCGTGATCGCCTTGCGCGAAGGCGAACAGGGTGAGCGTGCAGAGGAGTATGACGAGCGTAAGAGTTTGGCGCATGTTGGAATTCCTATGGTTGCGTACAGTTCGTCGAAGGGGAGTTTGCTTTGATGTCTATGGCGCGCTCGCGGTTGCGGGCGTTTCGTCGAGTAGTTGTTTGACGGCCGCTTCAAACGTGGCGCGATCTTTTTCACCGATGAAGCGTTGGCGTATGTGCCCGGCGCGGTCGAGGACGAAGGTGGCGGGGCGACCCGGCCCCGTCTTGAACTGTTCGGGCGCTTCGTCGCCGCTCAAGAGCACCGTGTATTCCTGTTTGAGTTCCTTCTGAAACTCACGCACCTGCGCCGTCGTGTCGTGCGACGTGATGCCGACGACCGCGAAGCCGCGCGCCGCATAAGTCTTCTGCATCTCGTTGAAGTCGGGGATCTCTGCGCGGCAGGGCAGACACCAAGTCGCCCAGAAATTGACGAGCACGACGCGCCCGCGCAAAGACGACAGACGGAACGTCTGGCCGTCGAGCGTCTTCATCTCGACATCGGGCGCGGTCTCAAACGATGTTGCGACATTGATCGGCGTCGCCGTCGCTGTCGGCTGTTTCTTCACCCAACGATCAACGGCCGCTTCCAGACTCGGCAAGCCAACGGCGGCGCTTGCCAGCCGCGTGATCGTATTCGTGGCGATGAGCAAGCCGATGGCGATCAAGAGCACGCCGGAGACGACTTCGACCTTGTGCAGATGGCGGCGGAACTTGCCGTAGAAGCCGAGAAACTTGTTGATGCCGAGACCCGTGATGAGAAACGGCACGGCCAATCCGGCGGCGTAAAAAGCCGACAGCACGAGGCCGCTGCGCCATCCGCCGCTCGTCGCGGCGAGGCCAAGTATGCCGCCGAGGATCGGGCCGATGCACGGCGTCCAACCGGCGGCAAACGCAAGACCCAACGCGAACGATCCCAACATGCCGCGCGGCTTCTCGTCCGAGAACTTGCGCGTGTCGCGATAGAGTGCGCCGATCTTCAGCACGCCCATCAACTGCAAGCCGAAGGCGATGATGACGAGGCCGCCGATGATCCGTATCCAACGATTCGAGATGATGGCCGCGCCGACCGCGCCGGCAGCCGCGCCGAGCAATAGAAAGATCAACGACAGTCCCGCATTGAACGCGAGCGAGTTGAACACGACCGCGCGGCGCGCCATCGCCTGCGAGCCATGCTCGCCCTTCAAGTGTTCGACGCTCACGCCCGAAATCAAAGAGATGTAACCCGGCACGAGCGGCAGTACGCACGGACTAAGGAATGATGCTAACCCGCCGACAAACGCGATCAGAACAGTGAATGCGCTCAAGCCTTCCATGCCGCAACTTTACAACAGATCGGCGCAATCACTCTACCGCACAGAGGCTATTCCACTGCGCGACGTGATTGGCTACAGGCGCTTCAATGACGCACCGGGCTTTCAGCCCACTAGCGCAAGCGCCGGAATGGTCGGTTGACAGGTGGCCGGCGTTGTCCTTATGCTGTCCATGTTTCTCGATGTTTGCAGCTTTACGGCAAGCAACCAGCTTCACACCCCGCGCATCACACGCCGTCGCATTAAAGCTGTTGCCTCGCGCTGTAAGTGCCACTCTGTTAGAAATTCATACCAATTTTTCGGCGAGCTGAGGAATATGGCCGTAGTGTAGCCGCTGCACGGCGGCGCAGCTTATTAGACTTAAACCGATAGTAAAAGGAATTAGATTTCGCATGAACGGATCACGCTCGCAATGCGTTCACGCTTGGCGCAAACTCGCGCTCACGCTGGCGCTCGTCCTCTGCGCCGGTTGGTTGCTCTCATTCGCCTTCCCGGCGCGGCGCGTAGCCGCGGCGCAAGAACCGGCCGCCGCGGGCGACATTCAACCACAGTCTGAATTCGTCCGGCTGGTGTCATTGCCGACGAGCGATGTTATTTACAACCCCGCCGATCAAATGCTCTACGCCAGCGTGCCGAGCAGCGCGGGCGACATAGGCAACAGCATTGCGCCCATCAACCCTGCGACCGGTGAAGTCGGCACGCCGATCTTTATCGGTAGCGAACCGAACAAACTGGCGCTGGCTGACGATGGGCGTTCGCTCTACGTCTTTCTGGAAGGCGCTTACTCCGTCCGCCGATTCGATACGCAGACGCGCACGCCGGGGCTGCAATTTCCGATTGGGCAGGATTCATTCTACGGCGTCGCGCGCGCTGCTGATCTGGCGGTCGCGCCGGGCAATCCGAATCTGGTCGCAGTCGCGCGTTACTATCCTAGTACAAGTTCGCCGGCCGGTATCGCCATCTTCGACAACGGAGTGCCGCGCACCCAGAGCGGGCCCGGTGACATTGTCGGGGCGCAGGCGCTCGCCTTTGCCGCTGCGACAAAACTCTACGGCGGCGGCAACACCCATTTGGAGACGATGACCGTTGGCGCTTCTGGTGTGACTGTCACGAGCATGACCTCTTTTAACGTTGGTTCTCAGATCAAACTCGCCAACGGGCGGATTTACAGTTCAAGCGGGCAGGTTGTTGACCCGGACGCCGGCACACTGCTTGGTACGTTCGCCAGCGTCAATACGAACGCCTTCGTTCCTGATCCGGCGGCGGGGCGCGCCTATTATCTGGGGCGCGATAATTTTTCGAGCAGCGGCCCGCTGACCTTGAAGGCGTTCGACATGAACACGTTCGTGCTCCTCGGCTCGGCCACGCTGTCGGGCATCACGGGCGATCCGACGACGCTCGTGCGCTGGGGCACAAATGGCTTGGCCTTTCGCACCACCACCAATCAGATCTTTCTGCTTCAAACTTCGCTCATCCCTTCAAGCGATCCGATCCCGACACCCACGCCCACGCCGACAGCTACGCCCACGCCGACGCCTGTGCCTGTCCAGACATTCGTCCGACAGCTTGCGCTGCCCACGAACGATCTGATCTATAACCCGCAGAACCAACTCATCTACGCCAGCGTGCCAAGCACAGTGGGCGCGAACGGCAACAGCGTCACACGGATCAACCCTGAGACTGCGGAGGTTGGCCCGTCCGTCTTCGTCGGCAGCGAGCCGGGCCGACTTGCGCTGGCCGACGATAACCAGACCATGTATGTCGGACTGAACGGTGCGGGCGCGGTGCGGCGGCTCGATGTATCGGCGCAGACTGCGGGCTTGCAGTTCAGCTTAGGCAATGGCAGCGACGGCCCTTATAAAGCGACCGACATCGCCGTCATGCCGGGCAGCCCCGGTACGGTCGCCGTGAGCAGAGCATTTGGCGGCACAGCTATCTATGATGACGGCGTGGCACGGGCGCAGACGAGCGCCTACAGCGGCGAAATCGAGTTCGGCGCAACGACACGGCTCTACGTCGGCAGCAATCCCGTCCAAAAACTCGCCGTCAGCCAAAGCGGCCTCGCGCCAGACGGTTCGTTCTTGACGGCCAGCAACGGCACGATTACGACTCAGTTCGTGAACGGACAATTCTATTTATCCAGCGGTGTTGTGGTTGAGCCGGAAGCCGGTCTCATTAAGGGCCGGTTTAGCGACATTGGGTTCGGGAGTTTGATGACCGTTGATCCAACTTTGGGCCGCGTCTTCTTCCTGTCGAATAATAGCTTACGCGCCTACGACATCAACACATTCCGCCTCATCGCCTCCGTCCAGATTCTAGGGATCAATGGCACGCCGACGAGGCTCGTGCGTTGGGGCCAGAACGGACTGGCCTTCAATGCAGGTAACAGCGTCTTCCTGATTCAGACGGCGCTCGTGAATGACGCCCAGTCGATCCCGACGCCGACCCCGACGCCTTCACCGACGCCCACGCCCACGCCCGTTTACATTCCGACATTTGTCCGGAAAGTTGACTTGCCGGCCAACGACCTCGTCATCAATCAAGCGATGCAGACGCTCTACGCGAGTGTGCCGAGCACGGCGGCGAATGGCGTGGGCAACAGCATCACCTCTATCGATCCGCAGACGGGCACAATTGGCGCGTCCACCTTTGTCGGTAGCGAGCCGGATAAACTCGCGCTCGCCGACGACGGGCAGACGCTCTATGTCAATCTCGACGGCGCGCAGGTCGTCCGCCGCTTCGACATCACGACCAAGACTCCGGGCCAGCAGTTCTCCGTCAATGCGGCTAAGCCAGCAGATATGAAAGTCGTGCCCGGCAGCCCGCAAGCGCTTGCGGTCTCGCGGGGCATCTACGCTGACGGCACTGTGGCCATCTACGACAACGGCGTACAGCGCCCTAACGCAAGCAATCCTGCCTACCGAATTGGCCCCATCGAATTCGGAACTTCAGCCGCCACGCTCTACGGGGGTTCCGGCGGGTCTGACTTCCTGAAGTTCAATGTAAATAGTTCAGGCGTGCGGACCGCCAGCTTGACGCAGAACTTCTTTGTCGGCGCGACGATGAAGTTCGCCAACGGCCGGCTGTACGGATCGAGCGGGCGCGTCGTCGATCCGGAGACGCAGACGCTGCTAGGCACATTCAATATATTCAATGTTGGCGGGACGACGATGCTCGTCGATGCTGCGCTTGGCCGCGTCTTCTTCCTGACAAGCAATAGCGGCAATACCAGCATGACATTGACGGCCTACGACAGCAACACATTCCTCCCGCTCGGCTCAGTCACGCTGCCCGGCATCACCGGCACGCCCAGTGGCCTCGTGCGTTGGGGCGCGAACGGCCTCGCCTTCTGCAATATCACGCCCAACAATTTGACGCCCGTCGCCAGCCAAGTCTATCTGCTCCAATCAACTTTGGTGTCAGACGCCGCGCCCGTTCCGTCCACGTTGCAGTTCAGCGCGTCGAGCTATAACGTCAGCGAATCCGGCAACAGCGCGACCATCACGGTCACGCGCATGGGCGGTGTGACAGGCGCGGCCTCGGTCAACTACGCGACGAGCGATGGTACGGCGACGGCCGGCAGTGACTACACAGCCACTGCGGGCACACTTAATTTCGCCGATGGCGAATTGAGCAAGACCTTCACCGTGCCGCTTACCGACGACAATGTCTTCGAGGGTAACGAAACGATCAATCTCACGCTCTCGAACCCGTCGGGCGGCCCCACGCTCGGCGCGCCCGCGACGGCCGTATTGACGGTTAACGATAATGAGTTTCGGCCATCAGTCCTCATCAACAACGTCTCAGTCGTTGAAGGCGACGCGGGCACGACCGCCGCGACTTTCAACGTGACGCTGAGCAAACAGACAACACAAACGGTCACGCTCAATTACGCGACCGCGCCGCTCTCGGCCGCGGCCGATGTCGATTACGTCTCGACCTCCGGCGCGCTCACCTTCAACCCATTGGAGCAGACCAAACAGATCACCGTCCAAATCAACGGCGACACGCTCGCCGAGAGCAATGAGTCCTTCATCGTCAATCTGTCGAACATCGTGAATGCCACGAATGTCGTGGCGTCTGGCATCGGCACGATCCTTGATGATGACGCGCCCGGCTTCCGCTTCAGCGCCACCAACTACAGCGCCAATGAGGGCGGCGGGCGCGCGACGCTCACCGTCACGCGCAAGGGCGACACTTCGACGGCTGCTTCGATCAACTATGCAACCATAGACCTAATCAGCGCGATCCGTTGCGACGACACGACCACGCGCCCCGGCGTCGCCTTCGCGCGGTGCGATTACGCAACCAGCATGGACACGCTCGACTTCGTCCCCGGCGAGACAAGTAAGACGTTCAACATCCCTTTGATTGACGACGCCTTCGTCGAAGGGCCGGAGACCGTACAGGTTGTGCTCAACAATGCCGTTGGTGCGCCGCTCGCTACGCCGAGCAGTGCCTTCCTGACCATCGTGGATAATGATCAAGCGGGCGAGCCGAATCCGATCTTCGCAAACGAATTCTTCGTCCGGCAGCAGTATCTCGACTTCCTCTCGCGCGAACCTGACACGGCGGGCTACAACGCTTGGCTCTCGGTCTTGAACAACTGTTCGGACGTAAACAGCAATCCGAACTGCGACCGGATATTAGTTTCGCAGTCATTCTTCGGCTCGCAGGAGTTTCAGTTGAAGGGCTTCTACGTTTTTCTCTTCTACAAGGTCGCGCTCAATCGCTTACCGAGCTATGACGAGATTATTTATGACATGCGGCAAGTGACAGGGCAGACTCCGGAAGAGGTGTACAGCAAGCGCGCGCGATTCGCGCAGACGTTCACGCAGCGAACCTCGTTCACAAACATCTACGGCAGCATGGACAATGGTCAGTTCGTCAGTTCCCTGCTTGTGCCCTACGGCGCGACGCAGATCAACACAGCCGACCCGGCCAATCCAGACACCGGCGCGCAAGTAACGTTGACGCAAGACCAACTGGTCAACGCTTTGACGAATAACACGCTGACGCGCGCGCAAGTTCTGCGCGCCGTCGTGCAGAGCCGCGAGGTCAGCGAACGCGAGACGAACGGCGCGTTCGTCGCCATGCAATACTATGGTTATCTGCGGCGCACGCCGGAAACGGGCGGCTACAACTCTTGGTTGAGTTACTTGAACGCGCACCCCGGCGATTACCGCACGATGGTCAACGGCTTCATGAACTCGACCGAGTACCGGCTGCGCTTCGGCAATCCGAGCCAGTGACCGACGACAGGTTAGCGCATCAAACGAGTGGGCCGAGACAATCCATAAGCTGTCTCGGCCCACTCGTTTTATTTCGCCTTATTTAAGGCGCGGGCGCAAAGAGAACGCGCCTGCCCGTTTTGTCTCACTGCTCCGCTAAAAGTTGCTTGATCGCCTTGTCGAGCGTCTGATCGTTCAGCTCGTTGACGCCGACGGCGATGAAGCGGATGCGCCCTTTGCGATCAATGAGGAACGTGGTCGGGAGGTTGCGCACGCCGTAGCGCGCGTCGTTCGCTTCGTCGGCGGCGACGGCGAAGCCGTAAGGGAGGTGCTGCTCTTTTTTGAACGCGCGCAAGTAACCGATCTCTTCGCCGGGCGTGAGCGGCGCGTTACGGACGCGCCCGTAGAGTTGCGTCAGCCCGATGACCATTAGCCCTTTGTCTTTGTAACGCTCGTGCAGCGTCTTCAACTTTGGCATCGTCACTTGGCAGGGGCCGCACCACGTCGCCCAGAAGTCCAAGAGCACGACCTGTCCGCGCAGAGCCGCGAGCGTGACGGGTTTCTGATCGATCCATTCCGCGATGGCGATCTCAGGCGCGCTCGCGTCCGCGTTTGCGCTCGCTTCAAACGCGCGCCATGCGGCGTCGCCGTGTCCTTGTTCGACGAGCCGGTCGAGCGCATCGTCATAGACATGCGCCGCAGGCATCGTCAGCCCCACACGCAGAAGCTCTTCCAGCACACCGACCGCTTCCGCGTCGTGCTTCAACTTGAACTGAAAATCTGCGAGCGCAAGGCCCGCGCCCCCGATCAACTTCGTGCGCGTCGCCTGATCTGCCAGCTTTGTCTGCGGGTCTTTGACCAACTGGTAAGCGGCGGCGGCATGGGCCGCGCCCGCTTCGAGTTTGTGGTTTTGATAATCAGCGTTGGCGAGCGCGTTGTGCAGGCGGAAGAGTTCGACGGGTGTGCGCGGCTCGTTCTGCGCGTAGGCAGCGAACAGCGCTTCGGCTTCGTCGAGTTGATTCGCGTTCGCGTCTTGCGTAGCGAGCACATAGCGCGCGCGCTGCAAGAACTCTGGCTTCGCGTCCGGCGTCTCTGCGAGGAAACGGCGCAGCGCGGGCAGTGCCAACTCGCGCCGGCCCGCAAGCACGTAGAGCAGGCCGAGATAATAATTGTCCGTGCCTTTAAGTTGCCCGCGCGCGACAAGCTGCGCCGCATGCTGTGCTGCAACTTCAGTCTGCTGCTTGCGCACCTCCGCTTCGAGCAGCGTGCTATACGGCATTTTGTTCCGCTTGAACTCATCAAACTTCCGCTCGACATAATCGTCCGCATCCGCAAACAGCACCGCCCCGTCACTCGGCAACGTCGAAGGCGGCAACGTCGCCGCCGCCGGCACAGCAGGATCAGCCTTCCGCGCCCCACGCGCCGCGCCCGATTGTGCGTGCATTGATGGCGCGGCAGCCAACAGCAAACTCAAAAACAGCGCGCCGGTTAAAAGGATTCGCTTCATTGAAAGTCTTATATTCATCGGTTGCTGGCTATCGGCAACGATGGCTCATTCAGCAACCGCTCGATCATCTGCCCGATCTCGTTCATGTCGGTCTCGGTTGCGCCGACGCTGATGAAGCGGACGCGCCCGCGCCGGTCTATGAGTACGGCGGTCGGGATGCTGGTGACGTTGTAGCTCGTGGAGACTGTGCCGAGGCCGTCCACGCCGACGGCGTAGTTCATCCCTTCTTGATGCTTGAAGCGGCGCAGCAGGCTCAATTCGGATTTGGCCGAGAGCGAGCGCCCATTCATGCTGCCGTGATATTGCGTCAGCGCGAGGATCATTAGCCCGCGATCTTTGTAGCGCGCCTGCCACTCGTTCATGTGCGGCAGAGCGACGCGACAGGGCGTGCACCAAGTGGCCCAGAAATCAAGGAGCACGACGCGCCCGCGCAGAGCGGCGAGCGTGATGGGTTTCTGATCGATCCAGTCGCGGACGAAAATCTCCGGCGCGGACTGTGCGGCGAGCCGGTCGCGGAAGATCGCATCATCGGGCGCGGTCATGAGATTGGTTGGCGGCACGATTCGCTCTAACAAGATCGTCGCACGGCGATAGAGATCGGCTGAAGGGAGCGCGACACTTATTTTGCGCAACTGCTGAAGTGCACCGAGCGCCGCGCCGGTCTGTCTGAATTCGAGGTTGAGAGCGGTGAGCGCAGCGGCCGATTGATAGAAGAGATCGTCGCGCGTCTGCGCGTCCATCGGCTGTTGCAGATACCATTGCTGCGCCGCAGTCATGGCAGCCTGCGCGTGCAGCACCGCGCCTTCGTATTGTTTGCGCATGCGATAGCCGGCGGCGAAGGCGCGTTCGAGTTGATAATGACGCGCCCAATCGGGCGGCAACTGCTCGTGCGCGAGATAGTCGTTTAAGACGCGCTCGGCTGTGGGGAACGCGCCCTGCTTCGCCGTCTCAAGCGTGATGACGAAACGCGCGGTCTGCGTGTCTGCTGTCGCAGCGTTCGGGTTCTCTCTGAGCCAACGGCGCATCGTCTTGATGGCGTTGTCGGACTCGTCCGCGAGACTGTAAAGCTGACCGAGATAGAGCATGTCGGTCGCGTTGAGCGACGAGCGCGCGGCGACGAGCGCGGCGAAACGTGCGGCGACGGCGCGCTGCTCCTGTTCGAGTTGCGCGACGATGTTCGTGTTGTAAGCGCGCCCCGCCTGTTCGAGTTCCGTGTAGCGCCGGCGCGCGTAGGTCGAAGCTTCGAGATAGAGCGCGTAGGCGCTTGAGCTGCCCGCGTCGGCCGCGCGCATGGAGTTGACCGTCGGGTTTTGCGCGAACATGTACGGTGTGGTGCAGAGCGCGAACAGTGCGATGAACGCGCACGTCAAACTCTTCGGGGGATGCGTCATGGTATCTGTCTGTTCCTTCGGACTTTTAGCCGACGCTGTAGAGCGAGCGGCGTGGCGGCGCGGGCGCGAAAGGGGCAAGCGCCCTCGGCATATTGTGCGTGACGATCAACTCCGCAAGCAAGTCTGCGGTGTGCGGCGCGAGCAGGATGCCGTTGCGATAGTGCCCGACGGCGTAGAACAGGTTCGGGACTTCGGACGATGCACCAAGCACGGGCCAATCACTCGCAGCATGCGGCCGCAAGCCCGACCAAGCATCCAGCAGCGGCAGATCGGCGACTGCGGGCGCGATCTCCAAAGCGTGCGTCGTGATCGCTTGCAGGCCTGCGGCGGTGACGGCCCTCGTGAAGCCCGCGCGCTCTGAGGTTGAACCGGCGAGCATGCGCCCATCGCGGCGCGGCACGAGATAACCGCGCGGGCTATAAAGCACGTGCTGCGTCAGGGCTGGGCGCGCGGCGAAGCACAACATCTGCCCGCGCACAGGCTCGACCGTCGGCACGATGCTTTCATCATTCATATGACTTTCATCACGCGCAGGTGTGAACTCAAACGGCACGAGCGAAGACCACGCGCCGCACGCAATGACGAACGCATCTGCGCCGACAAAACCGCGCGCCGTCTCGATACCGACGATGCGCCCACGCTCGACGCGCAACGCCTCTGCCTGTGTCTGCTCAAAGACGCGCACGCCGTAAACTTCAAGCGTGCGTTTGAGCGCGGCGACGAGGCGACGATTCTCAACCTGCCCGTCGCGCGGGAACAGGAGCGCGGCCCGCACGCGCGTTGAAAGTTGTGGTTCGAGCGCGCGTGCTTGCGTCGCCGTCAGATATTCAACGGCGAGTTCGGCCGACGTTTGCCAAGCGTAGCGCCGCTCGATCTCCGCTTCGTCCTGTTCATCGAAGGCGAGATAGAGCGTGCCTGTGCGATCAAGTTCGATGTCAACGCCGGTCTCTGCGAGCAGCGCGGCGGCGAACGCCGGATACGCATCGCGACTCGCGCAGGCCAACGCGAAGAACGGATCGCTTGCGTCCGCCTCCGACTGCGGCGCGAGCATCCCGCCCGCCGCCCAAGAAGCCTCCGCGCCGCACGCGCCGCGCTCGACGAGCACAACATGACGCTTGCGCCTTGCCAGCGCACGCGCCAAGGTCAACCCGACCACGCCGCCGCCCACGACGCACACATCCGCGCGCTCTACAAACTCCCTCACGTTCACTCTCAAGCCGACTTAAGGTATGATGCTGGAAAACAAAGTGGTCAGTGGTCAGTGGTTAGTGGTCAGTAGTTCAGCCGGCGGCGCTTGAACGCTTTCTACTGACCACTAACCACTGACCACTGACCACTAATCATGAAGCATATTATCACACTGATACCGGGCGATGGCATCGGGCCGGAAGTGAGCGCGCAGGTGGTGCGCATTATCGAAGCGGCGGGCGTCGAAGTCACTTGGGAGACGCACTACGCGGGCGCGCAGGCGTTGGAGAAGTTTGGCGACACGCTGCCGCAGGAGTTGCTCGATTCGATCCTGCACAACAAGGTCGCGCTCAAGGGGCCGATCACGACGCCCATCGGCAAAGGCTTCACTTCGGTCAACGTGGGCTTGCGCAAGGCGCTCGATCTCTACGCGAACCTCCGGCCGGTGCGCGCGTTGCCGAACGTGCCGTGCCGTTATCCCGAACTTGATCTCGTCATCGTGCGCGAGAACACAGAAGATTTGTACGCGGGGCTTGAACACGTCGTCGTGCCGGGCGTGGTTGAGAGTCTGAAGATCATCACGGAGAAGGCTTCGACGCGCATCGCGCGCTTCGCCTTCGATTATGCGCGGCGCGAGGGGCGCAAGAAGATCACGGCCGTGCACAAGGCGAACATCATGAAGTTGTCGGACGGCCTCTTTCTCGAATGCTTCCGCAACGTGGCGCGGGATTATCCGGAGATCGCGGCCGACGATAAGATCGTGGATAACGCCTGCATGCAACTCGTCATGCGCCCCGAACAGTTCGACGTGATGCTGCTAGAAAATCTCTACGGCGACATCGTCTCCGATCTGTGCGCTGGATTAGTCGGCGGTCTTGGGCTTGTGCCCGGCGCGAACATCGGCGAGCGCGGCGCGGTCTTTGAAGCGGTGCACGGCTCTGCGCCCGACATCGCCGGGCAAGGCGTCGCCAACCCGACGGCGCTTTTGCAATCAGCTATCCTCATGCTTCGTCACATCGGCGAGCGCGACGCGGCCGAACGCATCGAACAAGGCATGCTCGCAGTCTTCCGCGAAGGCAAGGTGCGCACGCGCGACATCGGCGGCACGGCGAAAACCTCCGAGTTTGCCCGCGCCATCATCGAGGCATTCAGCGACCGCGCGGCCGGTGTGAACTAGGCTGCGCAAGTGCCGGGCGCGCCTATTGACGCTGGCTTGACCCTCGTTCTGCTTTCAATTAGATTCATTCTCTCCCCCACGCACATCGGTGCTGGCAAGCGTCTTTAACGGTCGTGGAGTTGTGGTCGGTTTGTTGCTCAGTTCGTGCTTTCGTTGGCCCGCCCGTCTGACTTGCACCCCAGTGGCAAAGTTAGCGGCGTGCGCCCGGCAAGTTTTAAGGGGACGCACCCGTCGAGCGCCTCGCGTGCGTATCTTGCATGCACGCATTCGTTCGCTTGTAAATTGACGACGGGCCGAACGCGGCGGCTGGCTCCCGCATCAAACAACCAAACCCGCGCGTGGCTTCGCCTTTTTCGGCCCTTCGCGCTTGAACAAGTAGCTTTTTAAGTCAAGAGGTTCGCTAGATGAATTCGACGAGACACTTCCGGGCGCGGTGGCAGACCGCGCGTCGCACGACCCTGTTGGCGTGCGCGTGCCTGCTCGCCTTGATCGGCGTGAACTTCAACTTCGGCGCGCAAAGCGTCGGCGCAGTCACGAAACAGCAAGGGCCGAAGCTGCCGTCGCCGACGCGCAAAGCCGGGCAGGTCAACCCGCAGCAGACTACAGCCAAGCCGGACAAGGGCGCGAAGTCTCTGACGGTCATGCCCACGTCAACGAGTTGCCCGACCAAGACGCCGATCACGCCCGGCTCGACGCTCAACGGCACACTCTCGGCCGGCGATTGCAAGTTGCCCGACAACTCTTTCTACGACGAGTACACCTTCAGCGCCAACGCAGGCCAGCAAGTCACCGTCTCAATGTCTTCGACCGCATTTGACACATACCTCTTCTTGCTCAAGCCGAGCGAGACCGCACCTAGCGGCTCAAGCTTCCAAGATGATGACAACACGCCCACCGGCGTTTGTGGGTTGAATGTCCCGAACTGTTCGACCGACTCGCGCATTCCAGTAGTTTCCGGCATGATCACGCTACCGGAGAACGGCACTTATTCGATCCTTGCCAACTCGTTCGACGTAGGTGCAACCGGCAACTATTCCGTCACGCTCACTTTCGGTAGCTCCAACGGCCAGGTCTGCCCGCCCAATCCAACCGCGATCACGAGCGGTCAGACGCTCAATGGCGATCTGTCCACTAGCGATTGCAAGCTCAACGATGGCTCTTTCTTCGATGCCTACTCGTTCACTGCGAACGCCAATCAACAGGTATCGATCACGATGACCTCAAGCAGTTTCGATACCTACCTGATCTTGCTCGCGCCCGATGGCACGGCCACCGGCACAGACATCGCAGAGGATGACAATGGCGGCGGCGGCACGAACGCGCGCATCCCTGCCGGTGCAGGCGTCGCCGTCTTGCCGGCCACCGGCACGTACACGATCTATGCTAACTCCGCTGCGGCGAATCAGACCGGCACCTACTCGATCACCTTGAGCATCTCGAACAGTAATTGTCCGACCACGCCGATCACCGTCGGGCAGAGCATCAACGGCGCGCTGGCAAACACCGATTGTCGTTTACCGGCCGATGGCTCGTTCCTCGATCAATATACCTTCAGCGGCACGCAAGGGCAGCAGGTCGGTATCTCGCTGTCATCTACAAGCTTCAACCCGTTCATCATCCTACTCGCACCCAACGGCACGGACATAGCTGACACATTTAATACCAGTGGCACTAACGTGAACAGTGTGCATGTCCCCGAAGCAGGCGGCTTCATACAACTGCCAACAACTGGTACGTACACCATCTACGCCAACAGCTTTACGGTGGCAGGCGCAGGCAATTACACGCTCAGCCTAGTTAGTAGCGCCTCTTGCACCTACACGCTCGCGCAGCCGAGCGCCAACGTCCCGGCCGCGGGCGGCAGCTTCAGCGTCGGCGTCACCACGCAACCCGGTTGCGGTCTGACGGCCTCGCAAGTCACGAGTAATGCGAGTTGGCTCACGGTCGGAACGGTGACGGTAACCGCGACCGGCGCAGGCACGGTCAACTACACGGCCGCAGCCAACACCACCGGCGCTCAGCGCACCGGCTCGCTCACCATCGCCGGCCAGACCTTCACCGTCCATCAAGACCCGAACTGCACCTATTCGATCTTCCCGGCGTTGCGTCCGTTCCGCTCCGACGGCGGCACGAATGGGCGTCTGACCGTGATCAGCAACGGCAACACTTGCCCTTGGACGGCTACCTCTGATGCGTCTTGGATCACGATTACCGCCGGCTCTTCGGGCACAGGCACAGGGCGCGTGCGCTACTCCGTCGCGCAGAACACAGACACGACGACGCGCACAGGCCACATCATCATTAATCAAGGCAGCACCAATAGCCTGACGTACACAGTCACGCAGACCGCAACCAATACGACGCCGACCGTGCAGTTCAGCGCGTCGGCTTACACTGTGGCGGAGAACGATCCGTCCAACGCCGCGACCATCACGGTCACGCGCACGGGCGACACGGCGGGCGCGGTCACGGTCGAGTACTCGACCGTTGACGATCCGGCCGCAGTCCCCTGCGACCCGACAGCCACCGCGCAACGCGGCACAGCTTACGCGCGCTGCGACTACATGACCACGATTGACACGTTGACGCTCGCGCCCGGCGACGCCAGCAAGACCTTCACCATCCCGCTCTTCAACGACGTGCACGTCGAAGGCAATGAGACTTTCCAGATCAAGCTCGCTAACCCCGAAGGCGCGACGCTCGGCGCGCAGACGATGGCGACCGTGACGATCACGGACGACGACACCGTCGCGCCGACCACCAATCCGATCAAGACGACCAACTACTTCGTCCGCCAACAGTACCTAGACTTCCTCTCGCGCGAGCCTGATCCGGGCGGCTTCAGCGCGTGGGTCGGTGTCTTGAACAACTGCTCGAACGTCGAGAATAATCCGGCGTGCGACCGCATCCTTGTCTCGTCTTCGTTCTTCGGCTCGCCGGAGTTTCAGTTGAAAGGCACGTTCGTCTTCCTGTTCTACAAAGCCAGCTTCGGCGCGGCCAACAATCCGACTTTCTTGCCTGAGTACGCGGACATCGCCACAGACCTGCGCCGCGTCACGGGCGCGACGGGTGACGAGGTCGTGGCCAAACGGCTCGACTTCACGGAAGACTTTGTGACGCGCGCCGCGTTCGTCAGTCGCTATTCGAGCTTGACCAACGCGCAATACGTGGACACGCTGCTCGCTAATGTCAACGCGACGCTCACCACAGCCGATCCAAACTCCGGCGCGACGCGCAACTCGCTCGTCAACGATCTAAGCACGAACGCGAAGACGCGCGCCGATGTCTTGCGCACCATTGTCGAAAGCCAAGAGGTAAATCAGAAGCAGTTCAACTTCGCCTTCGTCGCCATGCAGTATTACGGCTACCTCCGGCGCAAGCCTGAGACGGACGGCTATAATGCGTGGCTCGCGTACCTGAACGCGCACCCGACCGACTTCCGCACGATGGTCAACGGCTTTATGAACTCGGCGGAGTACAAACTGCGCTTCGGCCCGAACGTGCCATAAGCAAGCGCCGAACGGCGATCAAACCGCGAAGGGCCGCAAAGATTTTCTCTTTGCGGCCCTTCGCGTTTCCCTGTTGCGTTCTTTGCGGTGAGATTCTGTTACGCCTTTCTTGTTCATTAGCGCCGAGCGAACCTCACCTGCTATCATGTGCGGCTCGCTGAGCGAGCAATTTTTCATCCGAGTGCATCAATGAATCTGCGTCTGCTCTATCACGGCCACTGCTTCGACGGCGTGGCTTCGGCCGCCGTCTTCACACGCTTCTATCGCGCGCGCATTCACCGAGCGGCAGACGTATCTTACACAGGTCTGCTCCATCGCCCCGGTGCGCTCTTTGACGAGGCGATGTTCGACGGCGACGAGAACGCCATCGTTGATTTCAAGTATGCGCCCTCAAACAAACTGACTTGGTGGTTCGACCATCATCAATCGGCTTTCCTGACGCCGGAGGATGAAGCGCACTTTCGCGCCGACCGTTCAGGTAAAAAGTTCTGGGACGCGGAGAGCAAATCCTGCACCGAGTTCATCGCGCGCATCGCCCGCGAACGCTTTGACTTCAACGACGAACAACTTCAGCCGCTCATTCATTGGGCGCACGTGATTGACGGCGCGCTCTATGAATCGCCCGCGCAGGTGGTCGAACTGCGCGCGCCCGCGCTGCAACTGATGCAAGTGATCGAGAACGTGCCCGACGAAGAGTTCATCGAATGGTTGATTCGTGAGCTAACCGCGCGCCCGCTCGACGATGTGGCGTTGAGTGCTGAAGTGCAGACGCGCTTCCAGCCCATCCTCGCGCGCCACCGCGAGACTTTGGAGTTGATCCGGCGCAAGGCCATTTATGCGCGCGGCGTCGTCCAGTTCGATCTCGTGGCCGAAAATGTTGCGGCCTTCAACAAGTTCATCCCTTACTATCTACATCCCGAAACGACCTACTCGGTCGCCATTACGCGCGGCGCGCAACGCACCAAAATCTCCGTCGGCTCGAACCCTTGGAGTCCGCGCCCGCGCACACACAACATCGCCACGATCTGCGAACGCTACGGCGGCGGCGGCCATGCAGTCGTCGGCGCAGTCTCGTTCGCGCCCGAAGAGGTCGAACAAGCGCGCGCCGCGGCCCGCGAGATCGTCGCGGAGTTATCGCCGCCCGATTAAATTAAAGATTTGCCGACGAGCGGCCAGCGCGCTCCAAGTCAGTACCGCCTGCGGTAGCGGGCGGGTCTTCATCGCAACGAGTACCCGCCCGCTACCGCAGGCGGTACTGATCCGAATACGCAAGCACGGAGATCGTGATGACAGCAAAATCAACCGCGCTGCTTTTAGTCTGCTCGCTTCTTTTCGCTCCCACACTCTCTTTAGCTGCACCGCGCGAGCCAGCAGTTGATCGGCGCAAACTCGCGGCTGAAGTGCGCGCAGAGTTCTTGCATGCGTGGCGCGGTTATGAGCAGTACGCTTGGGGACATGATGATCTGCGCCCTTTGACGAAGACCTATCATGATTGGTACGCGCATACGTTCTACATGACGCCGGTTGATGCGCTCGACACGATGCTCTTGATGGGCCTACGCGATGAAGCCGAGAAGACCAAGACGTTTATCATCAATAATCTCTCCTTCGACCAAGACATCTACGTCCAGAATTTCGAGATCACCATCCGCCACTTGGGCGGGCTGCTCTCCATCTATCAATTGACCGGCGACAGACGCTTCCTTGCGCTCGCCGAAGATTTAGGCACGCGCTTGCTGCCGGTCTTTGATTCGCCGACCGGCATCCCTTACCGCTTCGTCAATCTAAAGACGGGCAAGGTGCGCGACCCCGAAACGAATCCGGCCGAAGCCGGCACGCTCCTCATCGAGTTCGGCACGCTCAGCAAGCTCACACACAAACCCATCTTCTACGACAAAGCCAAGCGCGCGCTCGTTGAAGTCTATAAACGCCGCTCAGCCCTAGGACTTGTCGGTAGCACAATCAATGTCGAGACGGGCGCGTGGACGGACAAGGACAGCCACATCAGCGGCGGGATCGATTCTTATTATGAGTACCTGCTGAAGTGTTGGCTCTTATTCGACGACGAAGATTGCAAACGCATGTGGCTCGAAAGTCGCGCGGCCGTCAACAAGTATTTGGCGGACGAACGCGGGCCGGAGCTTTGGTATGGTCATGCCGATATGTTGACTGGCCAGCGCACGGCCACATCATACGGCGCGCTTGATGCTTTCTTTCCGGCGGTGCTTGCTCTGTCAGGCGACATTGATCGCGCCAAGCGGCTGCAAGCGTCCAGTTTCAAGATGTGGACGATCTACGGGATCGAACCAGAGCAGTTGAACTATCGCACGATGCAGATCGAGTACCCCGGCTATCCGCTCCGACCTGAGATCGTCGAATCAACTTACTATCTCTATCACTTCACTGGCGACCCGCAATACTTACGCATGGGCGAAACACTCTTCAACAGCTTCGTCAAGTATTGTCGGACGGACACAGCCTACGCCGCGCTCCGCAACGTCCAGACCAAAGAGCAAGCGGATGGCATGCAAAGCTTCCTCTTCGCCGAGACGTTCAAGTATTACTATCTGCTGTTTGCCCCACCCAAGACCTTGAACTTCAAACAAGTGATCTTCAACACCGAAGCGCACCCGATCAAGAGGACTTGGTGACAATCGTAAGCTGCTTCCTCACTGCGCCATCAACTTTTCGATCTCTTCGAGCTGCTTCGGCGCTTTGGCCGTCAACACGCGCTGACCTGCGGGCGTGACGAGCACGTCGTCCTCGATGCGAACGCCGATGCCGCGATACTTGTCGGGAATGTTCTCAGCAGTTTCGGCGATGTAGAGACCCGGCTCAATGGTGATGATGATGCCAGCCTCCAACGGGCGATCTTGCCCGTCCACTTGATAGCGGCCCACGTCGTGCACGTCCATGCCGAGATAGTGCCCGACCATGTGCATGTAGAAACGTTTGTAGGTCTGCTCCTCGATCAACTTCTCCACTTCGCCCGTGAGCAAGCCCAAACGCACCATGCTTGCGGTCAACATCTCAGTCGCGCGCTTGTTCAACTCGCCCATCGTCACGCCGGGCTTGACCATCTCAACGCAAGCCAACTGCGTTTCGAGCACGGCACTGTAAACTTCGCGTTGCGCTTCTGTGTAGCGCCCGTTGATGGGAAACGTGCGCGTGATGTCTGAGGCATAACCTTGATACTCTGCGCCCGCGTCAACGAGCAGCAGGTCGCCGTCGCGCAAGGGGGCGTCGTTCGTGATGTAATGCAGCACGGTTGCATTCGCGCCGCCGCCGACGATTGAAGTGTAAGCGGGCGCGGCTGCACCGTTGCGTCGGAAGTTGTATTCGATCAAAGCTTCAATCTCATACTCGTTCATGCCCGGCCGCACGGCGCGCATCGCCTCGACGTGCGCTTCGGCCGCGATGTCTGCGCTGCGCTGCATCAACTCGATCTCTTCAGCCGACTTGACGAGCCGCAGCTCATGGAGGATGACGCCCGGATCGGTGATCGAGTCGGGCGCGCGATAGAGCCGCGTGCGCGCGCGCATGGCGCGGATGTGGTTGATGATCGCTTCGTCGAGTTCGGCGTTGACGCCGAGCCGGTAGTAGAGATTGCGCGCGCCGTTCAAGAGATCGCGCGCCTGCGTGTGAAATTCCGCGACCGGAAAAGCCTTGTCCGCGCCGAACTCCGCGACTGCGCCTTCGACGCCCGCGCGGCGGCCGTCCCAAGTCTCGCGCTCAGGATCGCGCGGCCGGACGAAGAGCGTGTACTTGTGCTCCGCGTGCGCGGGCGCGATGACGGCGATAGCTTCGGGTTCGTGGAAGCCGGTCAGGTAGTAAAAATCCGAGTCTTGCCGGTAGCGATATTCCGTGTCGTTCGAGCGCGTGCGTTCGGGTGCGCTCGCGATGATGGCGATTGAGTCCGGCTCCATGCGCCGCATGAACTCTGCAAGCTGTGTTCGTCGCATCTGTCTCTCCTGTCTGTGCGTTTGCTTGTATTGTAACTGACTAGCGCAGCGGCGCAGAAACGAAGGGAGAGGTCTCACGCGCTGGCCTTCCCCTCAAACGATTTTCGATTGATAATTCACCCGCACCCTCGCGCGGAAAATTTTATGGCGACACAAACCTTAGATCGCACGACGACGGACGCAACACGCGAAATCATCTCTTACGATCCGGCGACCGGCGCGGAAGTGGGCCGCGCGCCCATCGCTTCCGCCGCAGAGGTCGCGCGCGCGGTGGCACGCGCTCGCGAGGCGCAAGCCGCGTGGGGCGCGCTCTCCTTTCGTGCGCGCGGGCGCGTGGTGTTGCGTGCGCGTGAGCTTGTGCTCGCGGAGTTGGAAGAGATCGCGAAGCTCATCGCGCGCGAGGCGGGCAAACCCGTCGCGGAAGCGATTGCGATGGAGCTTGTGCCGACGCTCGACCTGATGCAGTTCTTCGCGCGCCGCACACAACGGCTTTTAAGACCGGAGAAGATCGACATCGGGCAGTACGGACTGATGGGCCGCTCGTCGCGCATCGTCTATCGGCCGTTGGGTGTGGTTGGCATCATCTCGCCTTGGAACTTCCCTTGGGCGATCCCTGTGGGCGAAGTGGTGATGGCTTTGATGGCGGGCAATGGAGTGGTCTTGAAGCCGAGCGAGTTGACGCCGCTCGTCGGCTTGGAGATCGCAGACGTGTTCAAGCGCGCTGGCGTGCCCGAAGGATTGTTCAGCGTCGTAACGGGCGACGGCGCGACGGGCGCGGCACTGGTTGAAGCGAGCGTTGATAAGATCATGTTCACGGGCAGCGTCGCCACAGGCAAGCGCGTCGGCGTTGCTGCGGCCGAGCGGCTCATGCCATGCGTGCTCGAACTGGGCGGCAAAGACCCGATGCTCGTGCTCGAAGACGCGGACGTGGAAGCGGCAGCGCGCGCGGCCGTGTGGGGCGCGTTTGCGAACTCGGGGCAAGCGTGCGCGTCGGTCGAGCGTTGTTATGTGCATGAGCGCATCGCGCCGGGCTTCTCGGCGCGCGTCGTTGAACTAACACAACAACTCAAACAGGACGCGGGCACGCACGCGGGCGCGGACATCGGCGCGATGTCGAGCGAGCGACAGTTGCAGATCGTCGCGGCGCACGTCGAAGATGCGGTCGCGCACGGCGCGCGTGTGCTGACAGGCGGGCAACGAACCGCAGGCGCACTCGCCAAAGGTTGGTTCTACGAGCCGACGGTGCTGGCGAATGTGAATCACGCGATGACGATCATGCGCGAGGAGACGTTTGGGCCGGTGTTGCCGTTGATGACGTTCAAGACTGAAGACGAAGCGATCAGGTTGGCGAACGATAGCATCTTCGGTTTGACGGCGAGCGTGTGGACGCGCGACACGGGGCGCGGTAAGGCGCTCGCTGAACAGATCGAAGCGGGCACGGTGATGGTCAACGAGGTGCTCTACACGCACGGCATCGCGCAGACGCCTTGGGGCGGCATGAAGCAGAGCGGCTTGGGCCGCACGCACGGGCGCGCGGGACTTTTGGAACTCGTCGCCGCGCAGCACATACACGTCAACCGCATCACGCTGCTGCCAGACCTCTGGTGGTTCAACTATACGGCGCGCGCCGCCGCACTCTTTCGCGGTCTGGCCCGCCGCTTCACGACCGGCTCTGTGTGGCCGACGTCGCTCCTACTGCCGCAGATGCTCAGGCGCTGGCGCGAGCGGCGCTAAGCTGCAACGATTGAGTCGGCAAATGAAACAAGCCACCGGCAAGCAGCTTGCTCGCCGGTGGCTTCTTTGTTAAGCGTGATGATCAGCGCGCCATCAGGCAGACGCACTGTCGCCGCGCGCGGGCCTCATTGGAATCCGTTGAGATAGTCCGTGTAGCACTTGTTGTCAATGGCTGCGAGGTTGCGCTGGATGAGATAGTTGCGCGTCACACCGCCGCCGCTCAAGGTCTGGTTGTAGATCGCTCCGTTCGGCGCGGTGAACTGGCGCGAACCGAATGTCCAAGCGCACTTGTCTGCGTTCTCTGCGCCGCCGCTGTCAGCCCAGCCGGAGCGCGGATCGGGATCGGTCGTAGCCTCTTCGAGTTCGTGTGCGACGACCGAGATCATGGCGTCAACGCCAGCGTTGCCGTTCGGCCCCGTAGTCTGTGCGGCGCAGGCGTTCAGGCAGCGATTAGCATTGCCGACGAAAGAGTAGCGCACGTGGCCGGCCGTAGGCGTGCCCGCCGTGTGCCAGCCGCAATACTGCGTGCAGAAGCCGGACCGCTCGGACACGTCCGACGAAGTGAGCACGAAATAGACGCCGTTGGCGTTGTAAGGCAGATGACCGCCGGTGATGGCTTCGTTGACGATGGTTTGAATGTTCGCATCGCTGAGCCGCGTGCCGTGCGTGTAGCCGGGGCTGGTCTCGCCGCCGAAGGCGACGTTGCCGCTGATGGTATAACCGCCAGCGTTATAGCCCTGCGTGTTGATGTTGAAGTAGTTTGAGCCGCCGATGGCGTTGGCGAAGTCGCGGACGATCTGTTGCCCGCTCGGCGTGTCGGAGCCGTTGGTTTGGTTCCAGTTGCCGTACCAGATCAGATAGACGGTCGGCGTGTTGATGAGCGCGCCGCCGTGATAAGTGATCGGCGAGAGGCTGCCCGTGCCGCCGGCCGTCAGGTAGCCCGTGTCCGCGCCGTGTGGATTCATGCGGTGCGGGATGATCTCCGGCGCACCACCAGCATCAACAGGGACGTGATCTTGGCTCTGCCCCTGAGCGTGTACGGTCGTGCGGGTCAAATGAGAAGTGCTCAACAGGCCGAGGATGGCGAGCAGAGCGGCTGCGAGGGTGAAACTAATGACTCTCTTCATCGAACCTCCTTAAAAGGTGTCAGGCTGATCCGTAGTTTGAGGTGGGAAACGCCGACAAGGGCAACCCCCTCTGCATGCACATGATGCCTTAAAGGTAATAACCTGAGGCCACTTGCGAACTTCGACTTATAAGTTATGAGAGCGGTCGCCGCGTGTGTTGAGGAGAACACACGACTGCAAGTGCAGCGAGGCGACAAGTAAAACCTGATTCAGTTTGAGTCTATGGAGCAAGGTATCTGTCACAGCATCGGAAGTTACCGCGTCAGATGAGGGCACTATAATCTGATTCCCGATCCGGCGCAAGCGGAGAGCAAACTGCGGCGCTAAAATTTCGCTGACAGGCCGCGCGCCTTTTGACCATTCCCGCTTTTACCCGTAAATTTCTCTCGGAGGTATTTGCAGACACTTTGTTAGCTCGGCTCATGCACGCACGCGAGCGCCAGATAGCGCGCCGCGACACCAACCGGCTCGTGCGCCCGTTCGAGTGGGGCGCAGAGCTTGTCGTCGCGCATGCAAACGGCGACGACCCGCGCGAGTTGCTGCACGCGCACAACGCACGCGCGCTCGCAGACAGCGCAGACTACTTCACGCCGCCCGCAATCGCAGACTATCAACTCAGAGACAACCTGCTAACTTGGACGAGCGCCCTCCACACGCCTGCGCTTGAGAACAACACGGTGCGCGCGCGCTTCTTCGCGCCCGTTAGCAAAGCGAAAGCGAGCGATGCGCCGCGTCGCGCCGTCCTCATGCTGCCCCACTGGAACGCGCCAGCCGAAAGTTATGTGGAACTCGGTCGCATCTTCGCGCGACTCGGCATCGCGGCCTTGCGTCTGTCGCTGCCGTATCACGACGAGCGGCGGCCAAGCGAACTTGAACGCGCGGATTTTCTCGTCAGCCCCAACGTCGGGCGCACGCTGCAATCAATGCGACAGGCCGTCTTGGACACACGCGCCGCCGTCCGTTGGCTCAACGCGCAAGGCTACGAGCGCATCGGCATCGTCGGCACAAGCATCGGCTCGTGCGTGGCCTTTCTCGCCTTCATCCACGAGCCTCTACTCAAGAGTGGCGTCTTCAATCACGTCTCCGGCTACGTCGCCGACGTGGTTTGGCGCGGGCTGTCAACTGAGCACGTCCGCGCAGGCTTCGACGGCCAACTCACGCTCGCAGAACTGCGCCGACACT
>Ga0209153_1000063_pt1 | contig 52316 bp, 51 predicted proteins | sample GraSoiAngelo_120_FD_185877 | JGI IMG/M metagenome (GOLD analysis project Ga0209153, IMG submission 185877) | Grasslands soil microbial communities from the Angelo Coastal Reserve, California, USA - 14_0919_09_20cm (SPAdes) (version 2) | ecosystem: Environmental > Terrestrial > Soil > Grasslands ... | reverse complement strand
GCAAGATCGGTCTGTTCGGCGGCGCGGGCGTCGGCAAGACCGTCTTGATCATGGAGTTGATCAACAACATCGCCAAAGCGCACTCTGGCTTCTCCGTGTTTGCTGGCGTCGGCGAGCGCACGCGCGAAGGCAATGATCTCTTACGCGAGATGGTCGAGTCTGAGGTCATTCAGTACGGGCAGACCTTCAACAAGCACTTTCACGAGACCGGCGAGTTCGACATGACGAAGGTGGATATGAAGACGCTCGGCGAATCGAAGGTCGCGCTCGTCTATGGGCAGATGACCGAACCGCCGGGCGCGCGCCTGCGCGTCGCGCTTTCCGGTCTCACGGTCGCCGAGCACTTCCGCGATCAAGGTCTCGACGTGCTGCTCTTCATTGACAACATCTTTCGTTTCACGCAGGCCGGCTCGGAAGTCTCGGCGCTACTTGGCCGTATGCCTTCGGCGGTCGGCTATCAACCAAACCTTGCGACCGAGATGGGCGAGATGCAGGAGCGCATCACTTCCACGAAGACCGGCTCGGTCACTTCGATCCAAGCCGTCTATGTCCCGGCGGACGACTACACAGACCCCGCGCCCGCCACGACCTTCGCGCACCTCGACGCCGTGACCGCGCTCTCGCGCCAGATCGTCGAACTCGGCATCTATCCGGCGGTCGATCCGCTTGCATCTTCGTCGCGCATTCTCGATCCGCGCATCGTCGGCGACGAGCACTACAACACGGCGCAGGACGTGAAGAAGATTCTGCAACGCTACAAAGAGTTGCAGGACATCATCGCCATCCTCGGCCTCGACGAGTTGTCGGAAGAAGATAAATTGGTCGTCTCGCGTGCGCGCAAAATTCAACGCTTCTTCTCGCAGCCGTTCTTCGTCGCCGCGCAGTTCACGGGCCTCGAAGGCAAGTACGTCGAGATCAAAGACAACATTCGCGGCTTCCGCGAGATCATTGACGGCAAGTGCGACGACCTCCCCGAACAAGCCTTCTTCCTGCAAGGCACAATCGAAGACGTGCGCAAACGCGCGCAGGAGATAGCTAATGCATAGAGGTCAGAGGTCAGAGGTCAGTGAAAAATTGGATTTGAACCCGGAACGCGGAACACTGAACTCGAAACTGCTACTAACCTCTGCCCTCTAACTTCTGACCTCTGCTCTTATGGCTGACAGAATCCAACTCGACGTGATCACACCGGAGCGCAGCCTGCTCTCGGAGACGGTGGATTTTGTATCCGTGCCGGGCTTGGGCGGCGAGCTTGGCATCCTGCCCGGCCACACGCCGCTCATCTCGCAGTTGCAGACCGGCGTCCTGACCTATACGCAAGGCGCGACAACCGAACACCTGCTCGTCTCCGGCGGCTTCGTCGAAGTCAATAATGATCGCGTCTCCGTGCTCGCAGACTTTGCCGAGCGGCCCGAAGAGATCGATCCCGCTTCGGTGCGCCAAGCCTGCGAACAGGCCGAACGCGCGCTCGCCACCTTCGCCGGTGAAGAGGCCGATTTCGAGCGCGCCTGTAACGAACTCGCACGCGCCAGCGCCCGTCTCCAACTCGCCGAAAACAACCCGCCGCGCTCTTAAGTTTTAAGCCAACAACTATAGGATCAGGGCTTGCCCTTGCCTGCGCTTATTAATCTCACGGACGGGCAAGGACAAGCCCTGACCCTTACAAAATTATCTGTGCCTCATCGTGTTTCATAGTTGAAACAACGATTCAAACAAGGTATAATCCTACTCGTTTCGATCACAGCGACAAGGGGTACGCGGATGGCACAGTTGGAAGCGACATTGGCGGCGGAGATGGCTGAAGTGCCGCGCGCGATTGCGGGCGAGGCGACGCCAGAGGATCGGCAGGTCGAACCCAGTTTGCGCCCGCGCGCGCTCGACGAGTACATCGGGCAGACGAAGATCACGACCAATCTGAAAATCTTCCTGCGCGCCGCGAAAGCTCGGCGCGAGGCGCTCGACCACGTGCTCTTCTTCGGCCCGCCGGGCTTAGGCAAGACTACGCTTTCGCAGATCATCGCGCACGAGATGGACGCGCCCTTGAAAGCCGTCAGCGCGCCCGCGATTGAGCGCGGCGGAGACCTCGCGGCCGTGCTCACCAATCTGCAAGAGGGTGAGGTGCTCTTCATAGATGAGATGCACCGCCTCAAACCGCAGATCGAAGAGGTGCTCTATCCGGCGATGGAGGACTACCAACTCGACATCATGATCGGACAAGGCACAGCCGCCCGCTCGATCAAGTTGGACTTGCCGAAGTTCACGCTCGTCGGTGCAACGACGCGCGCGGGTCTCATCACCGCACCTTTGCGCGGTCGCTTCGGCATCGTCTTTCATCTCGATTTTTACGCACAGAAAGATTTGGAGATCATCGTCCATCGCTCGGCGGAGATTCTTGCAGTTGAGATCGAAGCGACGGGCGCGCGTGAGATCGCGCGGCGTGCGCGCGGCACACCGCGTATTGCCAACCGTCTGCTTCGGCGTGTGCGCGACTACGCGCAAGTGATCGGCGACGGGCGCATCACGCAAGCGGTCGCACGGCGCGCGCTCGACGAGATGGAGGTTGATAAGTTCGGCCTCGACGAAGTGGATCGCAAAATCCTGTCGGCGATCATCGAGAAGTTCGATGGCGGCCCCGTCGGCATCGGCACGATCTCCGCTTCGATCAGCGAGGAGCGCGAGTCCATCGAAGAGATCATCGAGCCATATCTCATTCAGATCGGCTTTCTCAACCGCACGCCGCGCGGGCGCATGGCGACACGAGCCGCGTACAAGCATCTCGGCCTCACGCCGCCCAAGCGCGAGCAGGACGCGCTGGCCGGTTGAACGAGTGGTTGATTTGCGCGCTCAAATTTGTAATTTGAGCGCGCAAGCAGATTCTTTGAGCTTGCAAACGGATTCGGTCTGATGCCATGCGGCGTCCGACCGGAGCAAACGCCGGGTGCGTTGCGTGTTGCGTGTGGACGGATCGGGAGCCGTTCACACAGCGCGTGCGCGCTCGGCGTTTTTATGTGCGCTCGTGTGTGAGTGTCTTTGCGCCGCGTCTGATGGCTGCGCGCATCTCTGTGACGGCGCGTTCAAGGCCGACGAGGACGGCGCGCGCGATGATGTTGTGGCCGATGTTGAACTCGTGGATTTCGTGGATCGCCGCGACCGCGCCGACGTTGCGATAGGTCAAGCCGTGCCCGGCGGCGACTTGCAAGCCAGACTGCGTCGCGAGCATCGCGGCTTCGCGCAAGCGATGTAACTCCTGCGCCACGCGCTCTGCGCCCGCGCCGTGCAAGCCCGCCGCGCCGAGCGTCGCTTCGGCATAAGCTGCGGTGCAGAGTTCGACCTGTTGCGCGCCCGCATCGCGCGCCGCCGCGATCTGCGCGCCGTCCGGATCAATGAAGATGCTGACGAAGACGCTGGCAGCGCGCAGTTGTTCGACGGCTGCGCGCACCGCATCGAAGTTGGCGCGCACGTCCAGACCGCCCTCGGTCGTGATCTCGTTCGGACTTTCGGGCACGAGTGAGACGGCATCGGGGCGCGCCTGCGTCGCGACCTTGATCATCTCTTCGGTCGTCGCCAGCTCGACGTTCAAGTAGGTCGTCAACGCCTGCCTGAGTACATACACATCCGCGTCTTGAATGTGGCGACGGTCGCCGCGCAAATGGATCGTAATGCCGTCTGCGCCTGCCTGCTCGCAAACAAGCGCCGCCGCCACAACGCTCGGCTCCGGCGCACGTCGCGCCTGCCTGATGGTGGCGACATGATCAATATTGACGTTGAGTCGTGCGGTCATAATCTCAAGCGACTGCCAATCGCGTTTCGTTCTGCACTGTCACTGTCGGATTGGGATTTGGATCGGGCACGGGCAAGCCCTGCTCTTGCAACAGCGCAACGTGTTCTTCCATGCCCCACTTCGCTTGATACAAGCAATCTTCAATTGAATGGCCGACGCCGGTGAATCCTTCAAGCTCCGGCGAATAGAAGCCGAAGAACGTCGGGTCGGCTGTCGCCTCAATGATGAGCGAGTATTTCAGATCAATCATTGTCCCTAACCTTTCTTTATGCCGGCCGCTTTCAAGATAGCATTACACGTGCCGGTCGGGACCTCTTTTGCGCCATGATAATCAACGCGAATCAGCCGATCATGGTTCGGCTTGCCATAATAACGGATCGAACCTTTCTCCTTTACCAGCTTGAAGCCGTGGCTTTCTAGTAGCCGGACTAATTCACTGAACTTCACTTAGGCAGCGCCATCCTTGGCCCAACTATAATCTCATTTGCAACTGAGTTACAGGGCCACTTATCGCGCGCTGATTGATGTGAGTGGATCGTGTAGGCCTATTAAATTCGTCGCGCGGGGCTGGCGAGTTCGGGTGCGATGTCGCTCGTGGGTGCGTCGTTTGAGTCGCTGACGATGGGCGTGCGCATGTCTGTCGCAGCGACGATGGCGCGGGTTTGCTTGATCGCTTCGTCGTAGATGCCTTGGCGGGCTTGGCGGCGCACTTCGCGTAGCTCCGCGAAGCCATCGAGGCCGGCGCGGAAGTTGACCTTGCTGCCGGGCGCGTCGTTCCAACGCACGGGCCATTCTTTGAGGCGCAAGCCCGCAGCGTGTGCAACGTAGAGCAGTTCCACATCGAAGCCGAAGCGATCTATGACGCACGCTTCGATGAGTGGGCGACACACGTCCATGCGAAACGCTTTGAAGCCGCATTGCGTGTCGTGGAACGGTAGCCCCGTCGCCGCGCGCACCATCAGATTGAAGAAGCGCCCGCTCAACTCGCGCGACCAAGGTTGATGCACGCCGACGAGACTGCGATCAAGGGCGCGTGAACCGAAGACGAGATCGTACTGGCCGGCGCGTATGGGGCCCGTTAGTTTTGGTGTTTCCGTGATCGGCGTCGAGAGGTCTGCGTCGGAAAAGAGCGCGATGGGCGCGTGTGCCGCCAGCAACCCAGCGCGCACAACGTAACCTTTGCCGCGATTCGGCGTGCTACGGATCAGATTAGTGCTGACCCGCCCCGCCGTCGCGAACGCCTCTTCGACCACGCACACAGTCCCGTCCTGCGAGCCGTCGTCCACGACGATCACCTCGCTCGCCGCAGCCTGCTCGTTCAGATAAGCGAACACCTCGCGCAGAGTCCGGCCCAGCCGCGCCTCTTCGTTGTAAGCCGGGATGATTAGCGAAAGAAACATATGAGCAGCGACAAGTGACAGCCTGATAAGCAGTTTAACTTGTCACTCGTCGCTTGTCACTCGGCACTGTTTTTTGAGCTGTGTTAAGATTTCAGCGTGCCGTTTCCCCAGCTAGAGTCTGTTAGTCGTTGAATGTGAGGGTTGGAGTTTTGCTTAGAGGGCGACAGATTGGTTTGCTGTTCGGCGTGATGCTCATCGCGCTGTCGTGCATATTTGGCGGCGCGTTGAGCCGGCGTCTGCGCGCGCACGGCGCAACCGGCGGACAGAGCAACGCGGACGTGAATGTTGAGCGCGATTATCAGGAGGCGCTCTCGTTCATCACAGACAATTACGCCGACGAGATTGACTACGAGAAGGCGAATCAAGCTGCGATTCAGGGCATGCTCTCGACGCTCGACCCGCACTCGACCTTCTTCCCGCCCACAGACTTCGCGCGCTTGAAAGAAGAACAAGACTCGCAGTTCTACGGCATCGGCGTCACGATCCTGCGCCACAAGGACGGCGTCTATGTGCAAGCGCCCGTGCAGAACACACCGGCGGCGCGGGCGGGCTTGCGTTATGGCGACAAGATTTTGGAAGTTGATGGCAAGGACGCGCTTGACTGGACGAGCGAACAGGTATCGAAGGCCGTGCGCGGCGAGCGCGGCACGAAGGTCACGCTCAAGGTTGAACGCGCGGGCGCGCTCGCGCCGCTCTACTTCACCATCACGCGCGACACAGTGCCGCTCCCCTCGATCCGCACAGCCTTCATGTTTCGCCCTGCGACAGGTTACGTCGCGCTCGTCGGCGGCTTCACGCACACGACGAGCGATGAGCTGCAAGCAGCGCTCAGCCGCTTACAGAAAGACGGCATGCGTCAACTCGTGCTCGACCTGCGCAACAATCCGGGCGGCTTGCTCGATCAGGCCATCGAAGTGGCGAGCCAATTTTTGCCGCGCGGACAGACGGTCGTCTCCGTGCGCGGGCGCGGCGAAGACGGCCAGACGAAGGTCTATCAGAACACAGATTTCGATCCGGAAGATTTTCCGCTCGTCGTCCTTGTCAATCGCAACACCGCGTCGGCTTCTGAGATCGTCGCCGGTGCATTGCAGGATCACGGGCGGGGCTTGCTCGTCGGTGAGACGAGCTTCGGCAAAGGTCTCGTGCAACGCGTCTTCGAGTTGCGCCCTTGGGGCGCGGGGCTGACCTTGACGACGCAGAAGTATTACACGCCTTACGGTCGTTCGATCCAACGCGACTATTCGAGCGGTTCGCTCTACGACTATTACGTGCGCCGCAGCACGCAGGACGAACCTGAACCCGCGCAACCCGTCGCGCCCAGTCTGCCCGCGCAACACAACACGAAACCTTCTCTGCCCGTGCCCACGCCGCAACCGACACCCGTGCCTGCGCCGAAGGGGCCGGCCGTTAAAACCGCAGGCGGGCGCGTCTTCTACGGCGGCGGCGGCATCACGCCCGACATCGAAGTCAAACCGCTCGACGTGACCACGCCCGTGCGCGTGCGCATCTTCGACGCCGCCTTCGCCTTCACGCGCGAACTCACGGCCGGCCAGATCGCCGGGCTTGAGAACTATCGCGTGGACAAAGTGCAATACGATCACGAACTGCGTCCGACCGATTACCCCGTTACGGATCGCGTCATCGAAGCATTTCAAACTTACGTGCAGCATCACCCGGAACTCGGTCTCACGCCCGCGCAGGTCAAAGCTGAAACGGACTACGCGCGCATCCGCCTGCGCGAAGAGATCGCCACGGCCGCTTTCGGCTCAGAGGCCGGCGCGCGCTCACTGCTCGACAGCGACCCGCAACTCCTGCGCGCGCTCGAAGCCTTCCCCGACGCCAAGCGGCTCGCCGAGGCGATCCGCAACGGCGGCTCCGTGAGTCTGAACCTAAACACGAGCGCGCCAAGTTGGCCGATGTGGAGCGATGATGATTGGTTTTTGGATAGTCTCCTCACTTAGATCGAGATGGCAATCGCATGCGGCTAAGGGCAGGTCAGAACCGCCTGCGGTAGCGGGCGGGACTTGGTTACGCCACAAACCCGCCCGCTACCGCAGGCGGTTCTGACTTAACTGACATCGAGGAGCAACAGATGAATCGTCTGCAAGGCAAACACATACTGATCACCGGCGCATCGCAAGGGCTTGGACGCGAACTAGCATTGACTTACGCGCGCGAAGGCGCGAGCGGGCTGGCGCTCGTCGCACGCAACAACGAAGCACTAGATGAGGTGCGCGCGCGCGTCCGCGAACTTGCGCCGGAGACGCGCGTGCTAACCATCAACGCAGACCTGACCCGCCAAGCGCAGATCGAGCGCGTGATCGCAACGACGCTCAGCGAGTTCGGCGGCCGGCTCGACGTGCTCGTCAATAATGCTTCCGCGCTTGGGCCGACGCCGATGCCTTTCCTGCTCGACTACCCGCTCGAAGATTTTCGCGCCGTGCTCGACACAAACCTCGTCGCGCCCTTCCTGCTCATCAAGAAGGCGCTGCCCGCGATGATCGAAACGGGCGGCTCGATCATCAACGTCACGAGCGACGCAGGCGCGACCGGCTATCCCGGCTGGGGCGCATACGGCATCTCCAAGTTCGGACTCGAAGGCATGTCCGAGACTTGGGCGGCGGAACTTGCCGACGCGGGCGTGCGCGTCAACCTCGTTGACCCCGGCGAGATGAACACCAAGATGCACCGCGACGCCGAACCCGACGAAGACCCAACCCAATGGGCCGACCCCACTTCCGTCACCGAAGTCTTCATTTACCTCGCCTCCGACGAATCGCGCGCCGTCAACGGCAAACGTTTTCAGGCGCAGGAAGAAAACTGGGGGCAAGATGAAGCGGCGAAAGCGGCAAGCAATGATGAATGATGAGCAATGAAGCAGTAGTTCATTTTGGGAAACAATGATTCGGCATTGTATGAACAAGCGCATTGTGCTTTGTGCTGCCCTACCGTTATTGCTGAATTGTGGCGGCTCAATTCCCCGAAACACTACAAAGCCAGAAGCGCAGACTGTTGCTGCCGTTCAACCCGCCAACACACCTGATGCCAACGTGCCGCTATCGGCAATCAACCTTGCCGATATAGGTCACATCGCGCCAAAGGGTAGAGTGCAAGATCGAGAATATAATCAATTGCCCGTAGTCGAACAGTTGCTCGCTCACGGCAAAGAAGCCATTCCCTATCTCATTGCTCATCTCGAAGATGAAACAAAAATTAAAGGACATGTAATTGATTATTGGTCAGAAGTGCGTGTCGGTGATGTGGCTCATATCATCCTCTCAGACTTCTTTACTGATAGTACATGGCAGCACATGACGATTGCGGGCGTCAATTGGAATGAACTTCTTGGCAGCAATGCTAATCTCACCGGAGAACAAGGGTGGCGTAATTACATCGCGAAGCACGGACGCAAGAGTATTAGGGCAAAGTGGCAGCAGCTTTGGGATGAGAATAAGGAAAATATATTTTGGGATGAAAGCGAAAGGTGTTTTAAGGTAACAAAGCAATAATGTATTGCTTGCACGAGGACTAAACATGAGGACTTATACCTACATCGTTGAAAAATGCCCAGACACGGGACTCTACGTCGGCTACGTGCCGGGATTCAACGGCGCGCATAGTCAGGGCGAGACGCTGGACGAGTTGCACGCAAACATGCAGGAGGTTATCGGCATGTTGCTTGAAGATGGCGAGCCGGAATTGGAGGCGGAGTTTGTCGGGATGCAGACGGTTAAGGTCGCCTGAAGATGGTGAAGCTGCCCGGCTTGAAGCCGCGCGCGGTGGCCGCCATTTTGGCGCGGCTAGGTTTTGTCGAGGTGCGCCAACGCGGTTCGCATAAATAGTATCGGCATGCGGACGGACGCAGCACGACAGTTCCTTTTCACGGCAGCGGAGACATTGCACCGCCGTTGCTCCGTCAGATCGCTAAAGACATCGGACTCACAGTTGAAGAGATGCTGCAATACAGATGACCGCGCCATTCACTTTCAATCTGCCGCCTGAACTATCCGCGAAAGAGCCACCGGAGCGTCGGGGGATTGCGCGCGACAAGGTGCGTCTGTTGGTGATTGATCGGGCGACGCACGCGGTTGTGCATACACGGTTCGATCACTTGGGCAAGTTTTTGCGGGCGGGCGATCTGCTCGTCTTCAATAGCAGCCGGACGCTGCCGGCGGCGCTCGAAGGTTGCGGCGCGCCTCAGGGGCCGTGCATCGAGTTGCGCCTCGCAGAGCATCTGCCGGATGACACTTGGCTCGCGTTGTTGTTGTGCCAGCGCGGCGACCCGTTTGGCTGCGGCTTGCGTGCGGGGATGCAGATCGTTTTTGGCGATGGACTCACAGGTACGGTGCTTGAACAAGACAAGCGCATCCCGCGTCTGTGGCGTGTGCGCTTCTCGCAGACGGGCGCAGAGTTGCTGGATACGCTCTATCGTCTGGGCCGACCCGTGCGTTATGAGTATGTGGCTGCGCCTTGGGATTTGGATTACTACCAGACCGTCTATGCGCGCGAACCCGGCTCAGCCGAGATGCCCTCGGCCGGTCGTGCCTTCACTTGGCAACTGCTCTTCGATCTCCGGCGGCGCGGTGTTGAGATCGCTTACATCGTCCTGCACACTGGTCTCTCATCCTACATGGACGACGACTTGGACGCGCAGCACCCGGCTTCAGAAGAGGAATACTTCATCGGCCCGCAAGCCGCCGCGAAGATCAACGATGCGCGCGCCGCAGGTCATCGCATCATCGCCGTCGGCACGACGGTCGTGCGCGCGCTCGAATCGGTCGCAGACGAGGACGGCCTCATCCGGCCCGGTCGCGGCTACACACGCCTGCACATCACCGCTAGACACCAACTCACCACCGTCAACGGCCTGCTCACGGGCTTGCACGAACCCGAAGCCAGCCACCTCGACCTCCTAACCGCCTTCCTCCCCGCCGACACCATCCGCACGGCTTACGAAGACGCAGTTCAGCGCGGCTACCTCTGGCACGAGTTCGGCGATCTGAATTTGATTGTTTGAGCGGCGAGCGAGAAGAGCCGTAAGGAAAGATGATGCGCGCCAACTTATCGGGCGGGTGCAGCGAATGATCGGTTAAGCGGAGTCTGGGCCGTTAGACCTGCCGTTTCTGCCTTCGCTGATATAACGCTCTAAGACGCCGATGAAGGCGTCGAGTCTCGCTTCGGTTTGCCGGTGCGTATCGGACATGGCGGCAATGACCTCATTTATGTGCGCCTGCTGCCGCGCGTTGTCCGCTATTTGCCGCGTGTTGTCCGCTATCTGCCGCGCGTTGTCCGCTATTTGTTGCGTTGCGACGGCCAGAGCTTGCGCTATGGTCGCCGCATGCGTTTCGAGCCGCGTGACTCTTTCGTCAAGCTGCTGCTGATTGGCCGCAAACTGAGCCTGCTGCGTGATAATAAACTGCATGGCTCTTTCCAACTCTTCATTTGTCATATTCAATCGCTCTGCCGAAGTGCTGCATACCGCTGATCTAAGTTTAACTAAAACATCAGGACAAACAAAACAGGCAGCGACCAAACGCCGACACTGAGCCGCCACGCGCAAGGCGCACCGAGAATCTAACAATCGTTGCGCCCTGTGCGTGTGGCGGGTTAGTGGTTAGGGTTTGGGTTTTGGTGGTTTGCTGGTGCGGTGTTGGCGTTCGCTGTCGCGGATGCCGCCCGCTAGTTCGTACTCGCTGCTGTCGGAGCCGTGTTTGGCTTTGACGGCGGCGAGGATACGTTTGGATAGGTCTTTGAGTTCGCGTTCGCTGGCGGTTAACTCGTTGAGTTGATCGTCGGCGGTGGCGAGCGTCTGGTTGTAGGTGTTGAGTTTGCCGCGCGTGGTCGTGAGCGCTTGCTCGCAGACGGCGGCGGTTAGACCGTTGCCGAGGTCAAAATTTGGGTCTTTTGACTTGAGACCGTTGATGCGGGCTGCGACTTGGTCAATCGCGGAGGAACTACGTCGTAAACGTCCCATGTTATGCACCTCCTTCGGTTAGTGGAACGTGAGCTAAAAGGCGTGCGAGGCGGACGCGGGGAGTATATGGACTTTAGCCTAAAATGCAAGCACTTTTTTGCGCCGCCGTAAGTGCTGGCCGGTACGCGGTGCGCATTTCAGGGTTGGCGCAAGCCATCTATGTGTACCCGCAAGTCGCTAACGTGTACCCAAAACTGGCTGCGGGGTTCCCTAAAGTCAGTTTTGGGTACACAAAAGTCACTTAGGGGAACCTTGAAGTGAGTTTTGGGAACCCTGAAGTCACTTTAGGGAACCCAAAACTGACTTCAGGGTTCCCGATAGTGACATCAGAGTACCCGAAACTCACTGTGGGGTACTCAATAGTGTCTGCGGAGTACCCCGTAGCGACTTTAGAGTACCCAAAAGTCATATTTGAGTACCCTAAAGCGACATTTGCGTACCCGTCAGCCGCTTTTGTCTGCCCGGAAGAGAGCTTGCGCAGCCTTCAACGGATAGTGATCTCAAGCGTATAGGGCGCGCTCCGGGCATCGGTCGAGATGGTAATGGTGTATTCGCCGGTTTCGGGGAGCGAGCCTTCCCAGTCTTTGACGCCGTCCGCAGATTCAATCGCGGCACCGCCGTTGGGCTTGTAGATGGTGAAACTCGTCTGCTTGGCGACGAGATGGACGATCATCGTCTGCCCGCCGCGCGCGGCGAGTAGATACTCGTGCGTCGTGCCGCGCCGGATCGTGTTCTTGATGACGGTCGAAGTGCGCCCGCGCTCGAAGTGGACTTGCTGGCGCAGCACGTTTCTGTCTTGCGCTGCGCCCGCAGCAGACGCGGGTACGCTGGCGACGATGAACACAAAGGCGAACAGGTATGTGCACATCAGTTTCATAAATCGGGTCTCCTTTCGACGGATTGAGCGAAACGAATTTGACGGTAAATGTACTGCACTGCTCGGTCAATACGCGCAACCATAGAACAACTCAGGGCCGCGCCGGAGTAGCCGCAGTTTAGCAAGCACGTCCGCGTTGCTCAATCAATGACGCGCGCGATCAAGCATTTCAAGTAGAGCGTCTCGGGCACGCCGACGAGGATGGGATGATCGCGCGCCTGTATGCGCTTCTCTATGATCTGAACGCGCCGGTGCGCGTCGGCGGCGGCGGCGGCGAGCATCTCTTGAAACATCTGTTCGGTTATATGGTAGGAGCAGGTGCAGGTGATGAGCGTGCCGCCCGCGTTGAGTAGTTTCAAGGCGCGCAGGTTGATCTCTTTGTAGCCGCGCGCGGCCGGCGCGACGCTGGCGCGATTCTTAGCGAAGGCAGGCGGGTCGAGCACGATTGCGTCGTAACTCGCGTGTGCGTCCTGCAACTCGCGCAGGGCGTCGAAGACGTTCGCTTCGCGGAACTCGACGTTGGTTGCGCCGTTCAACTCCGCGTTGCGCCGCGCGGCCGCGACAGCTTCGGCTGAGATGTCTATGCCTGTGACGTGCTCGCAAGTGCGCGCCAGGTTGAGCGCGAACGCACCGTTGAAGGTGAAGCAATCGAGCGCGCGGCCTTTTGCAAGGTGGCCGGCGGCAACGTGGTTCTCGCGTTGATCTAAGAATGCGCCGGTCTTCTGGCCCGCGAGCGGCGCAATGAGAAAGCGTATGCCGTGCTGCGCGACCTCCAACTCCGCAGGCGCGTCGCCGTAGAGCGTGCCGGCGCGCATGTCTAAGCCTTCGAGTCGGCGCACGCGTACGTCGTTGCGCTCGACGATGGCGCGCGGCTGCAACTCTTCAAGCAACAACTCGACCAGTAAACTTTTGATCGCCTCCGTTCCTTGCGAAAGCGTCTGCAAGACAAGCACGTCGCCGTAACGGTCAACGATGAGCGACGGTAACAGATCGCCTTCAGCGTAAACCAGACGAAAGGCGTCCGCTTCACGTTCAAGCCCTTTGCGCCGCGCAATGGCCGCACGCAGCCGCGTCCGCCACCACGCGCGATCAATCAACTCGTTGCGCCACGTCAACAGCCGCAGCGCGATCTCAGAACGGTCGCTGTAGAGTGCTTGGCCGACGAAGCGCCCGCGCTCATCTGTGACGCGCACGACCGCGCCGCCGGTCGCCGCGCTCGCATCGCTCACGTCGCTACGATAAATCCAGAGGTGGCCTGAGCGGGCGCGGTCTGCGCCGCGTCGTGTGATGGTAACAACGGGCTGTTGCATGACAGCAGAGTGTCGGCAAAAAGCGCGCTTGATTCAAGTGCAGGCGGCGCTTTAACGTGCCGCGCAAAGCACGAGGGCCGCTGCATAGTTGAGCATGCAGCGGCCCTTTTGCTTTTATGCGGTGTGGCAATCAGCACAATGCGCCGCTCAGTTTCGGCCGGCAGTCTTTAAGGTTTGCGAGCGTGTCGCTAGTTTGTGTCTGTTTGGGCCCCTAATCAGAGTGGGTGCTGATGTCTCGGTCAGGGCCTCTACGTTGACGAAGATGCGATAGTTGCCGCTCTTGACTATGTTGAGCAGAAACTGCACGTCAATCGTCGCGCCGGGCGCGAGACCGCCGCCCGGCACGAACGCGGTCACGCTGGAGTTCAACCCACCGCCCTGCGGTTGTGCGGGCGGCTCTTCCAACACAGTGCCCTGCACCATCAGATCGCCGAGACTCGTCGTGATCGTAAAATCGCCCGATGTGATCAGACGCAAGTCCGCTTGCGGTGCGACGCTGACGGGTGTGTTCTGTGTCGTGATGTTTACGGCGCGGAAGCGCAAGCGCGTGACGGTCGCGCCGGTGTTGTTGGTAAAACGCCGCCGAATCGAGAGCGTGCCGGAGTCGCCGCTGCCCGTGCGCACGCGATTGGGCGGGGCGAACGAAGATTGCGTCGGCTCGATCAAGCTGGACTTGATATCTATGTTATGTTGGATCGGACTGTTGAGATTCTCCGGCCCCGGCGCGCCGAGTTGCGCGCTGGCAAGCGTCTGGTTGCCGTCGGTCGCCACCAGCACGAAGTCCGCCAGATTGTTATCCGTGTCTTGCGGAAAGCCGGACGTGAGTTTGCGCACGAAGCTGTGTTCGACATCAGTCGTCACGGGGACGCCCAGCCCGTTACCCTCACGATAGAGCGGATCGATCACGGCGCTAAAGCCGACGGCGTCGAGGCGATGGTTGGCATCGAAGCCCGCCGGATCGGCCGTCTTGAACAGAGCGATGCCGGCGTTGTTGGGAATGTCTGCGGTGTAGGTGACATCGCCGACAGCGTTGATCGTCGTGCCCGCCGGATAACCGTTCAAGCTATAACCGTTCGCATTGACGCCGAGGAAATGACCGCGTGCCGGAATCGTCGTGCCATTGGGGACGACGAACTTAGACGTGCCGGTGTCATCAGAAGAGACGAGCGCCCAACCGTTGCTGCCTAATGAATCGCTCACAACAATGTCAACGTCTGTGTTGTTGTAAAGCTCGATGAACTCGTCCGATGCACCGGTGACGGCCAACGTACTGGTGGTCGTCGTGCTCGAAGGTGTCGGCCCGCGAAAGCGAAACTCGCTGATCAACACGTCGCCGGGGAACGGGCCGGTCACGAAGGTGTTCGCGGTCGCTGAATTGGTGGACGGGTCTGGATCGGGCGTGTCCGATGTGGCCGTGGCCGTGTTGCTGATCGTCGTACCGCGCGGCGTGTCGTTGTTGACCGACACGACCAATGTAAGGCTTGCGCCGTTGAAGGCAGTGATCGTGCCGAAGTTGGCGGTCACGGTCGTACCGTCGAACATGGCTGTGCCCTGACTAGCTGACGCATTCACGAAAGTCGTGTGTGCCGGGATCGGATCGGTGAGCACTACGTTGGCGGCATCGTCCGGGCCGCTGTTGTTGACGACGATGCTATATGTGATCTGGCCGCCGAGAGGGGCCGTGTCATCACCGCTTTTGGTGACGACGAGATCGGCCGATGGCGCAGCCTGCGCCCGAATTGCGCGCGGCCCGATGCGCAGCAACGCGAGGACGCTCGCGCAGATGAGCGTCCAGAGTAAGAGACGGACGTATGCTCTTTGCGGCCGCCCGCGTCGCCGCGCTCGTGCGGCTGATGGGTTGAGATGTTTCATTATGAGTCCTCCTTGAACGGTCTGGATATTAACGTGCAGGCTGTACACGGCAAACTACCGGCCGCCGAAGCTTGAGGGAAGGCCGAGACGGTTAAGGGCCGAGACTGAGCTTTGGGAACTGCGCAGCCAAGCGCGCGGCGCAACCAAGACGAACATGCGATAGGGCGAGTTGCTTCACGAGTCTTAGCTCACATTGCAACAATTGCGGGGGATGAATTCGAGGAGACATGATCATTCTATGCCCGCCGCCCTATCGGAGTAAATAGATTTCGTTAGACAGTCGGCGCGCCGCAGGCGGGAGCGCGCACAAAAATGTGAGCCGCGCGCGCTTGAATCGCGCGGCGTTTGTCTGTAGTCTTAAGCGCAGTTCGACAAACGCAACAACTTAAACGTCAAGCGAAGGAGGGTCATCTCAAGATGCCTGAAGTCGGCGACATGGCCCCGGACTTCGAGTTGAAGAGCCACCTTGAGAAAGACAAACGGGTGCGCCTCTCGGACTTTCGGGGTAAGCAGAATGTGGTGCTGGCGTTTTATCCGCTGGCGTGGACGCCCGTCTGAACCGCGCAGATGCCGGCCTATGAAGCAGACCTTGAACGCTTCAAAGGCTACGATGCTCAGGTTCTGGGCATATCAGTTGACAGCGTGCCGTGCAACGCCGCTTGGGCCAAGAGCTTGGGCGGTCTCTCTTACGATCTCTTGAGCGATTTTCATCCCAAAGGCGAAGTGGCGCGAGCCTATGGTGCTTATCGTGAGCAAGACGGCATCTCCGAGCGCGCGCTCTTCATCGTGGACAAGGACGGCAAGATCGCTTACAAAGACATCCACAACATCGCGGATCAACCCGACAACGAAGACCTGTTCGAGGTCCTGCGCAAACTGTGAGAGGCAGTGGTCGGTGGTCAGTGATCAGTAAAAGATTTGAGTTCCAAGTTTCGAGTTTCGAGTTCTTCCTAACTGACCACTGACTACTGACCACTAACCACTGATCGCCATGACACTCGCGCGCAAATGCGTCCCGTTCACGCCGTTTGATGGCGACTTGAAGCGCATGAGCATCGCCCTCGTGACGGCGGGCGGCGTGCACCTGCGCGAGCAAGAGCCGTTCAACATCGCGGACGAGTTGGGCGATCTGACTTATCGCGTATTTGCGGACGACGTTGAGTCAACGCAGTTGATGGTCACGCATCATCACTACGATCACACGGACGCCGATCAAGACATCAACGTTGTGTTTCCGATTGACGTGCTGCGCGACTTGGCAGCCGAAGGCTTCATCGGCGGCCTTGCGCGCAAGCATGTCGGTTACATGGGCTACACGATGCAACTCAAGGCGATGTATGAGGGCACAGCGCCGCAGATCGCCAACGAGATTGATCGCGGCGGGCGCGCCGATGCGGTCGTCTTGACAGGCGGTTGACCGAGCGTGTGCCACCGCACGGTCGTCGCGGTCCAACGTGAGATAGAGATGCGCGGCATCCCGACAGTTTTGATCACGGTCAGCCCGGAAGTCTCTGCGCAGATGCGCCCGCCGCGCGCGCTCTATCCGAAAGGGTTCAAGATCGGCAACAGCTTGGGCCGCCCCAACATGCGCGAACTGCAACGCCAAGTCCTGCGCGACGCGCTCAGCCTATTGTTAGAGAACACGCGCCCCGGCTCAGTCGTCACGCGCGAGTACCCGGACTATGGCGAACAGTACGAGCCGCCGCACGTGAGAAACTAAAGCAGTGCCGAGTGCCGAGTGACAAGCAAGCACTTTTTTACTCATTACTTGTCACTCATCACTCGTTACCGTTTTTTATGATTCGCACCATCGGACTGATCACGGGCGGCGGCGATGCGCCGGGTTTGAACGCGGTCATTCGCGCGGTCGTGAAGACGGCGGTGTCGGAGTATGGCCTGCGTGTGGTCGGCATCGAAGATGGATTCGAGGGTCTGCTCGGCGAGACGCACACGCGCCCGCTGACGCCGGCCGATGTGCGTGGCCTGTTGCCACGCGGCGGCACGATCCTCGGCACGCGCAATCGCGGCCAGTTCGTCGTCCGCACGGGCGAAACTTCAAGCACGCCGGATGAGATTTACCGCGTAGCGCTGGCGAACCTAAAGCGGCTTGACATTGACGCGCTCGTCGTCGTGGGCGGCGAAGGCTCGCTCGGCATTGCGATTGAGTTCGATAAGCGCGGCATCCCCGTCGTCGGCGTGCCCAAGACGATTGACAACGATCTCGGTTGCACAGAGCTGACCTTCGGTTTCACCACCGCGCTCGACATCGCAACGGAGGCGCTTGATCGTCTGCACACGACTGCCGCCTCGCACGACCGCGTGATGATCTTGGAAGTGATGGGCCGGCACACGGGTTGGATCGCGCTGCATTCCGGGATCGCGGGCGGCGCGGACGTGATCTTGATTCCCGAAATCCCGTTCACGATGGAATCAATCGCGCAGAAGATTCACGAACGCGATCTATGCGACTCGCAGTTCAGCATCATCGTCGTGGCCGAAGGCGCGAAGGAGGCGGGCGGCCTTGAAGTCTATCAAGACCCCGGCGACCGCGCGCATGCGCCGCGCCTCGGCGGCATCGGTAATCGCATCGCACAAGAGATCGAAGGGCTGACCGGCAAGGAGGCGCGCTGTGTCGTGCTCGGCCATCTGCAACGCGGCGGCACGCCGAACTCTTTTGATCGACTGCTCGCCACCAACTACGGTTCGTGCGCCGTGCGTGTGCTCATGCGCGGCGAACATGGCAAGATGGTTGCGCTCCATGCGGCCGACATCATCACCGTCCCGCTCGCGCGCGCCTGCGCCAACATCAAGACCGTGCCCACCGACAGCCAACTCATCCGCACCGCGCGCGACGTCGGCATCTCCTTCGGCGCAGCCGACGAAGCGAAGTATCACGGGCAAGAGATTTGTTGACGAGTCCCGTCGGGGGCGTAAATGATGGCCGGCACTTTCGTATGAGGCTATTGTCAAACCCACCTGACGGGGCTTATAACTTTTGCATCTTTGATTGGAGTAAGAACGAAGGTGACACAGGACGTTAAGGATCGGCTGCGGGCCGAGTTGGAAGAGCTTGAGACGGAGTTGCGCGTGCATCTGCCGCGCGAGATCAAGCGCGCGAAAGAGTTTGGCGACCTGCGCGAGAACGCCGAGTATCATGCCGCGCTTGCGCGCCAACAGTTCGTCCAAGCGCGCATCCGCGACCTGCGCCAGCGCCTCAGCGAAATCTCTTCGATTGATCCGACGAAAGTGCCGCACGGCAAAGCGGCTTACGGCTCGACCGTCTTGCTCTACGACGACGAGCGCGACGAAGAGGTGACTTATCGCCTCGTCACGCCCGAAGAGAGCGACCCGGCGAAAGGTCTCATCTCGACGACCTCGCCCATCGGTCGCAGTTTGATGGGCCGCGAAGAGGGCGACGAAATCAAAGTCACCACGCCCGGCGGCGCGCGCAAGTTTGAAATCCGTCGGCTGACGACGTTGCATGATCAGCAGGAAAGCTGACGCATGACGTTTGCGCGGACGCTGCTTGTTGAATAAGGAAAGTGCCCGAAGGTGAGCACAGCGCAACTCTGCGCTGAAGCCGAAACAGTCTCAACCTCTACCGTTCCGGCCTTCGCTGATGCGCCGCTCGACTATATTGATGAGCGCGTTGAGGCGTTCGTCCGTCTCTTTCATCTCATGGTCGTGAATCTCCGCAATGGCCAATAAGGCGGTCACACTGTCGGCCGTGCGATCAACTTTCTCTGTCAGCCGCTCAACCTTCACTGTGAGTTGCTCAACATTCCCTGTGAGTCGTTCAACATTCCCTGCAAGCTGACCAACACTTCCTGCGAGTTGATCAACTGTCCCTGCAAGTTGATCAACTGTCCCTGCGAGCGATCCGACCGTCGCAGTCAGTTGGGCTTGCTGTTCGATGATGAAGTCTATTTGTCGTTGCTGTTCTTCGTCCATCATTAGTCAGCGCCTCGCTTGAGAAGAATCACGGCCAGAGGGTAGCGCAAGCAGAAGAGTCGGGCCAAGTCGGCGGCTTGAGCTTTTCTTGACACCCGTCTGCGGCGTCCCTATCATGCTCTGTCAACGTGGCGGGTCTGAATCTGCTTCCGACCCGTCGTTTCTGTACCGGAAGAAAGGCTTAAGCAAAATTGTTTGGGGCGAGTATCGGGCGCGGCGCGCAACGCATTATTAACGCGATGGTGCGCTGGCTGGCGCACGGCGGGATCAATCCGAACGCGCTCACCGTCATCGGCGTCGCGATCAACGTCTTGTCGGGCCTTTTGTTCGGTCTCGGCTATTTCTTCGCCGCCGGCATCGTGCTCATTGTCGCCAACCTGTTCGACATGCTCGACGGACAGGTGGCGCGTCTTTCGGGCCGCGTCACGCGCTTCGGCGGCTTTCTCGATTCGTCGCTCGACCGCCTCTCCGACATGGTCGTCTTCGTGGGCCTCATGGTCTTCTACGCGCGCGACACAGGGTTCCATTCGACCTTGAATGTCTTTCTCGCGGGTGCGGCGATGATGGGATCGGTGATGGTGAGTTATGCGAGCGCGCGGGCCGAGAGTTTGATCCCCAAATGCGACGTTGGTTTCTTGCGCCGGCCTGAGCGCGTCGTGCTCTTGATCATCGGTGGGCTTTCGACGCATCCCGGCTCGCAGAACTTTTTCGCCAACCGCATGCCCGCAGTCCTCTGGATTCTCGCGGTCGGCTCTTATTGGACGTTCGCGCATCGCATGTATCACACGTGGCGCGAAGTCTGGCGCACGGACGCGGCGCAGCTCAAAGCGGCGCAAGCCGCTCGGGCCGCACGCGCCGCCGCCGCGCGCCAAGGCGCGCAGAAGGCGGACGCGGGCGAGAGCGACCGGCGTAACGCACCGAACGTTGTGAGCGGCGCGACGCCGACGCACTGAAGAGTTTTAATTAACAGTGAAACGCGCGTGCGGCGCGCGACGTTATTCAAGCAGCGAGGTAATAACTACTTTGACTATCTGCCCCTGTTGCGGTGCGAAACTGTCCGGCGAACAGACGCTGGTGGCTTGCAGCGCGTGTGGCGCGCGTGCAGTCGGGCCGCCGCTCGTGCGGCCCGAACAAGAGTTGCCCGGTTATGGCCTCGCGCTCGCATGCGGCGCGTGGGGCGCGCTGCTCGTCATCATCTTCCTCGTCGGCACAATCGCCGCGCTCATCGAACGTCAACCCTTTTCACTCGCCTTCTGGAACGTCGTCGCTTCAGGCGAGACGGCCGCGTGGCGTCTGAAACTGTTGGCGCTGCCGCTCGCGCTCGTCGCGCTCTGGCCATCTATGCGCGTCCTCAAAGCCTTGCGCCGTGAGCCTGCGCGCTTCGCGGGCTTGCGGCTGGCACGTGCAGGGTTCGGCATGTCCGCTTTCGTCGCGCTCCTCATCGTCGCCCTGATCGGCGTGACCGTGCCCGCGCGGCTGCACCAACGCGCGCTCGCCGCCGACGCCGCGCGGCAAGCCGAAGCTTACGAGTTCAGCCGCGTGCTGCTCGCGTATCAGATTCGTTATGGCACGTACCCGATGGGCGCGGATGATCTCTCGAAACTGCCTGATCCAGATGGCGCGGTCACCAGAGTCGCCAGCCAACTCAAGGGTGGCGCGCTCAAGTACGAGCCTGTATCCGACATCGCGTCATTGCCCACGTCGGTCACGAAAGCGCGCGCGCGGCGCGGCGCGGTTGTGCGGCTGCGCAACGCCGCTTTGCACACAGACGACGCGCCGGATGAAGGACTGTCGTTTACAAGCTACACGCTCGTCCTGCCGGGTGAGGACAAAAAACTCGGCACGGCCGACGACATCACACTGCGCGACGGCCGGATCGTGCCCACGCCGCCGGTCGCCGCAGGCAACTCGCACAACAGTCAGAGCAACAACACGCCTTGAGTTTCGGCGTGCACGGTCATGAGTCTGTTAAGACTTTTCCGCCGCAAGCAAGACAACACAGAGGCCGCACGGCGCGCCCGTCTGCTCCGCACGGGCCGCATCGCCGAAGGCACGATCTTCGACATCGCCACAGACGAGCAAGGGCATATCACGCACGTCTTCTACGCCTACGAAATCAACGGCGTCGAATACGAATCCTCACAAACCCTCGACGAAGCCCAACGCACACACGCCGCCGACTACGTGGCCGGCGCACCCATCACCATCCGCTTCGATCCACGCCAGCCGGCAAACTCAGTCGTGGTTTAGAGATCGGATAAGTCTAATGCCCCATGATGCGGCATTAAGATGGCCAGCGACACGTCACCGACTTTGGACGTTGGACTTGGGACATTGGACTTTGAAGTTGGTGTTTGACTTTTCTAACCTCTGACCTCTAACCTCTGACCTCTGCCTTTTATGTTTCGCAAAATCCTGATCGCAAATCGCGGCGAGATCGCGGTGCGGATCATACGCGCGTGTCGTGAGTTGCACGTTGCGCCGGTCGCGGTCTATTCCGCGGCGGACGCGGCGGCCTTGCACGTGCGACTGGCCGACGAAGCTTACTTGCTCGGCCCTGCGCCGTCGGTCGAAAGTTATCTGCGCATTGACCGCATCATTGCAGCAGCCAAGCAGAGCGGCGCGGAAGCCGTGCATCCCGGTTACGGTTTTCTCGCTGAGAACGCGAAGTTCGCGCGCGCAGTCGCCGCGGCGGGCTTGACGTTTATCGGCCCACCGCCCGACGCGATGGAGTTGATGGGATCGAAGACGAACGCGCGCCGCGCGGCACTCGCAGCAGGCGCGCCCGTCGTGCCGGGCACGACTGAGCCGTTGCCATCGCTTGATGAAGCGCGCGCGTCGGCCGCAGCGTTGGGCTATCCCGTGATGCTCAAGGCGGCGGCGGGCGGCGGCGGCAAAGGCATGCGACTGGTCGCAAGTGAAACTGAGATAGCTGCTGCTTTTGCGACCGCGCAATCGGAAGCGGCGGCTGCCTTCAGCGACTCGTCCGTCTATCTCGAAAAGGCCGTCGAGCGCCCGCGCCACATCGAGATTCAAATCTTCGCCGACACGCACGGCAATTATGTTCATCTCGGCGAACGCGAATGTTCGATTCAACGCCGGCATCAGAAGGTGATCGAAGAGTGCCCTTCACCGATAGGTGACGCGGACTTGTGCGCGCAGATGGGCACGGCGGCGATCCGTGTCGCGCGTGCGGCCGATTACGTCGGCGCAGGCACGGTCGAGTTTTTAGTCTCGGACGTGACGCGCGAATTTTATTTCCTTGAGATGAACACGCGCTTGCAGGTCGAGCATCCTGTGACCGAGTTGGTCACAGGCATTGACCTCGTGCGCGAGCAGATCACGGTCGCGGCGGGCGCGCCGCTTTCGTTCACGCAAGCCGACATAGCGTGGCGCGGGCACGCCATCGAATGTCGCGTCTATGCCGAAGACCCGGACGACAACTTCATGCCGTCGCCCGGTCGCATCACGACGTTGCGTCTGCCGCAGGGGCCGGCGGTGCGCGATGATGGCGGCGTCTATGCGGGCGCAGAAGTTTCGATCTACTACGACCCTTTGATCTCTAAGCTCGCTGTCTGGGGGCGCACACGTGCCGAAGCGATTGATCGTTTGCGGCGCGCGCTCGACGAGTACACGGTCGGCGGCATCAAGACGACGCTCTCATTCTTCCGCGCCATCGTCCGCGATGAAGAGTTTATCGCCGCACGGCTCGACACAGGCTTCATCGCCCGCTTCAATGAGCGCCGTGCGGCGCGGCCGACAAGCGAAGCGATTGATCCAACCGCGCGCGACATGGCCATCATCGCCGCCGCGCTGGCGCAGCAGACGCAAGCGCAGACGACTGACGGCGCACGTGCGCAACAACAGCCCGTCAGTCATTGGCGCACCGCCGGGCGCATCGCACAGCAGCGTGGGCGCGATCTGTTTTAAGTTGAGCATGAAACTGACAGCCGAACTTGCAGGCACAGAGCACGCGCTTGAGTTAGAGCGCGACGGCGTGCGCGTTGTCGCAACTGTTGACGACCGGCGCTATGAGATCGAAGCGCGCGCGATTGAGCCGGGCATCTATCTGTTGCAAGCGGGCGGGCGCGTCTATGAATGTCGCGTCGGCCATGCGCAGGCGACGAGCGATACGACAGAGGTGCAGATCGGGTCACAGGTTTTTCAGATCGCTTTAAGCGATCCAAAGCGTCTGCGCCACACGGCAGCAGCGGGCGCACAGGCGGCCGGTCGGGCACAGGTTTTGGCGGCGATGCCCGGCAAGGTCGTGCGCGTCATCGTCACAGAGGGCGCGCAGGTCGAAGCGGGCGACGCGCTGCTCGTGGTTGAGGCGATGAAGATGCAGAACGAGATGAAGTCGCCAAAGTCGGGCACGGTCGTCGAACTACACGCCACGGCGGGCGCGACCGTCAACGCAGGCGACGTGCTGGTCGTCGTTGAATAGAAAGATTGTTTCATTGATTCATTGATTCATTGTTTCATTGAGTCAATGAACAGATAAACAAATGAATCAATTTCATGATCTGCGCGTCTTGTTGTGGGATGTGGACGGGACGCTCGTGCGGACGGTGCGGCGGGGCGCGTTTCTCGACTATACGCGGCCGGCTTTGGAGCGCGTGTTCGGCACGTGCGGGCGTTTGACTGAGTTGACCGTCTCAGGCATGACCGACTTGCAGATCGTCGCTGAAGCTTTGCGCGACGAGGGCTTCACGCACGAGCAGATTCGCGCGCGCCTCGACGATTTGCGCACGCATTACGTTGCGGAGTTGGAGCGCGTCACGAGCGTCGAAGCGTTGTACGTGCCGCTTGCGGGCGCGCACGCGACATTGACTGCTGTTGCGGCAGAGCCGCGCTATCGTTCGGCACTGCTGACCGGCAACGTCGAAGCGGCCGCCTATTTGAAGTTGCGCCTCACGGGTCTCGCAGGCTTCTTCCAACTGCCCGGCGCATACGGCGACGACTCGCACGACCGGCGCGAGTTGCCCGCGCTCGCCGCCGCACGCATCAATCGTCATCTTAATTTGGAACTTGCGCCCGCGCAGTTCATCGTCATCGGCGACACGCCCAACGACATAGCCTGCGCGCGCCACTTCGGCGCGCGCGCCATCGCCATCGCTACGGGCCGCACCTACACCGCGCCGGAGTTGCGCGCGCACAAGCCCGACGCACTGCTCTCCGATCTCACCGACACAGACGCGGTGCTGCGCACCCTCGCAAGATTGTAAAAAGCAGAGGTTAGAGGTCAGAGGTTAGAGGTTAGTAAGAGTCAATCACTGACCTCTAACCTCTAGCCTCTAACCTCTTTTTTTACGGCCGGTGAAAGCCACGTTCGATGTCGCGCGTGGTTAAGCGCAGGATCGCGGGACGACCGTGCGGGCAAGTGGTCGGCGAAGAGGTGACGAGCAGACGATCAATCAGCCAGCGCATCTTTTCGGGCGCGAGCGGTGTGTTGACCTTGATCGCGGCGCGACAGGCGAGCGCGGCGGCGACGCGCTCGCGCAAGGTCGCGCGCGTGCGCCCGCGTCGTTCGTTGTCCACCGCGTCGAGCACTTCGACAAACAGGTTGCGCGCCTCAGACGCGGGCAGATCGGCCGGCACGGCCTTGATCGCAACCGTGCGCCCGGACAGGCGCATGAGACTGAAGCCGTAAGCTTCGAGGTCGGCGACGACCGCATCGAAGGCGGCGGCTTGCGCGGGCGTCAGGTCGAACGTTTCGGGCACGAGCAACTGCTGCGCGTCTGCGCGGCGCTCAACTTCGAGCGCGCGGTACTTGTCGAACAGGATGCGCTCGTGCGCCGCGTGCTGATCAATCAGCAACAAACCTTCTTCGTCTGTGGCGACGATGTAACTCTCTTCGAGTTGATAGAGCGGGCGGATGTTGTGCGAAGCCTCCGCGATTGGCACAGCGCGCAGCGCCCCGGCAATCGAATTGAGCGGCGGCAGCGACGATGCGCCGCGTACGTTCGCGTCGGCTGCAATAGATTGATCGTTAGTGCTCTGCGCGTGCGGTGCTGCTTCGGCGTGGCGCGCAACCGCCGACAAAGCTGCATCAGAAGGCGCGGCGAATTGCGTCGCCGCTTGTTCACGCGCAAAGTTGAACTCATCACTCGGCGCGTTGAAGCCGAACTCAATGGCTTCCTGTTGCGGCACCGGCGTGCGGTCAGGCGAATGATTATTCGATCCGCGCGCGCTCGTCTCGCTGCTCTCGGCGCTCACAGGCTCATTCGACAGCGCGCGTGCATTCATTGTATCGGTCGTCTCAACGCGCGCAGCACGCATGAAGTCTGCGCCCTCATACGCGTGCTCGGCTTCAAGCACAACGTCGTCCGGCTCGCGGCGCACGTAGCCGCCGCCGGCCAGCGCAGCGCGGACGCTCTCGCGCACGATGTCGGCGACGGCTGCGGCGCGCCGAAAACGCACTTCGGTCTTCGCCGGATGGACGTTCACGTCCACTTCTTCGAGCGGCACATCTAAAAAGAGCAGCGCCGCCGGATAGACGCCGTGCGGCAGCACCGTGCGATAGCCTTCGGCGAGCGCGCGACTGATCAGGCGGTCGCGCACGAAGCGGCCGTTGACGAAGAGATATTGCGCATCGCGCGTCGTGCGGCGTTCGCGCGGTGCGGAGATGAAGCCGCGCGCACGTGCGACGTTCATCAAGCCACCATCAACCGTGAGCAGGCTGTCGAGAAACTCCGCGCCGAAGATTTGATAAGCGCGTTCGCGCAAGTCCACGGCGGGCGCGGCGCGCAAGGTCTCGCGCCCGTTGTTCGTCAAGACAAACTCGATCTCTGGATGCGCGAGCGCGTAGTGCGTGACGAGGTTCATGAGATGAAAACTCTCGGTCGCTTCGGAGCGCAGGAATTTGCGGCGCGCAGGCACGTTGAAGAAGAGATCGCGCACGGTGACGGTCGTGCCGCGCGGGCGCGCGGCCGGTTGCACGTCGCGCATGCGCCCGCCCTCGATCAGCACGCGCGTGCCTTCCGTCTCATCGGCCAACTGCGTGATTAGCTCGACGCGCGCGACCGAGGCAATCGAAGCCAGCGCCTCGCCGCGAAAGCCGAGCGTGCGAATGGACATTAAATCTTCGGCGCGACTGATCTTCGAAGTCGCATGGCGCTCGAACGCAAGGAGCGCGTCGTCGCGCGTCATGCCGCCGCCGTCGTCCGCCACGCGCAGGAGTCTGCGCCCGCCCGCTTCGACATCAACCTCGACGCGCCGCGCGCCCGCATCAATCGCATTCTCCACCAATTCTTTCGCCACCGACGCGGGGCGCTCCACCACTTCGCCCGCGGCGATCTGATTGATGAGATGATCTGAGAGGACGCGAATTTTTGACATGATTTGCTGTCAGCGATCAGCTTTCGACTTCAGTTTTTGTTTTAGCTGATCGCTGATTGCTCATAAATAAACGATCTGGTGATCGACCGAGCCGAGGTCAATCGCGTTGAAAATCCAGTCCATGCAGTAGCGGCCGTGGCGCGCGAACAAGGAAGTGATGTTGAGCCGACGCTCTTGCAAGGTCTTGCCGGGGTAGAGGGCGGTGTCGGCGCGCTCCAGTTGGCGATGGGCAGCGCGGTCGCGCGCGAGTTGGGCGCGATGAAAGCGCGTGCGCAGGCCCGCGAGTTGATGCTCGATCTTCTGTGCGCCTTTGGTGAGCGCGTCGGCGAGCGTCGGCTCGAAGCGTTGTAGCTCGGTGCGCAAGCTTGCGAGGGCTTGATTGATCGCAGCTTCAGTCTGATCGAAGACGCGCGCTTGCTCAGCGCCCAAGTGTTCTTCGACGACGCGCGCTTCGACGTGATCGAGGCCGGCGAAGAAGTCCGTCAGCTTGAGACCGTAACGCTTGAGCGTGCGCGCGGTGCGGCGCTCGACAATCGTCATGCTGACGCGGGGCAGGATCGTCGTGGCGGGGCGCGCGAGCACGCGATAGGCTTCGGCGGTCTGCGCGAAGTAAGCCACTTCGGCCGAGCCGCCGAAGTAAGCGATGGTCGGCAAGAGATAATCTTGCACGACGGCGCGCAAGGTCACGTTCGGACTGAACGCTTCAGGCGCGCGCACGGCCCAAGCGGCGAGTTCTTCGGTCGTGTACGCAGTCTCGCTGCCCGTGCCCTTCGCGTGATAGCGGCCGTCGTCGGTGCGCGTGAGCGCGTGGCGCGCGCCGTCGAGATGTAGGAAGAGCGGGAAGGCGTCTGCGTTGGCGTGAACTTGCGCGTGATAGCCGGCTTGTTCAAGCTCGCGGCTGCGCGCTTCGATGGCGGCGGCGATCTCTGGCGCGCGTCGTGCGGCCTCCGAGTAGAGCGGCGCGGCGAGTTGTTTGAGACGCGCGTCGAGCGGGTCGAGCAGGATGAGACCGTAAGACTTGACGAGCGCGGTCATCAAGCGCGCGAAGGCTGCGGCGTAAGTGCGACCGGGCGCATAAGCGTCGCGCACGAGCGCCGCGAGTTCGTCGGTGAACTCGCTCGACGGCAACACGTCGAACAGACGTTGCACTGTGTCTTTGATCCGCTCGTCGAGTATGACGCGACCGACCGGCGCGCCGTCTATGTGCAAGTCTGCGGGCAGACTCACGCCTGCGAGCCGGCCGTCGCAGGCGATCACTTCGGCGGTCTGCACTTCGGGCCAATCATGATCTTCCGTCGCGAGCCAAAAAACAGGCACGGCCTGTGTGCCACGCTGCGTCAAACAACTGGCGAGTTTGACGGCCGTCAGAGCTTTGTAGATCGTGTAGAGCGGGCCTGTGAAGAGGCCGATCTGTTGCCCTGAGACGACGGCGACGCAATCGTCCGCGCGCAGACGTTCGATGTTGGCGAGCGTCTCTCGACTCGCGCCCCATTCAGCGTTTAATGATTGGAGCGTATCGCAGAGCGCGTTGCGATCAGTCTGGTGTGCGGCTAAGACTTCGGGAGCGCGCGCGGCGAGTTCGTGATGAAAGCGGACGGCGTTCGGATAAAAGCGATGCAGCCGGACGGGGTCGCGCAGGTAGTCGAGGAAGAGGCGCGTCTGATGCGGGATGCGCTCGAAGGACAAAGGTTCGAGGTGCAGGCCCGCCTCTTCGGGGGTGCTGTAACAAGCGGCTTCGGGGCTGCTCACACGTTTGCTCCTGCGCTGAGACTATCCGGCTCAACCGCGTCATAGTCTGCGGCTGTATCTGCATAACGTAGAGCATCGCTCAAGAGTTGCGCAATCTCGCGGCGCGCTTCCGTTGCAGGCATCCTGAGCGGCGCGCGCACAGAGCCGCCCGTGTAGCCTGCCAGATCGAGCGCATACTTCAAGCCGCCGATGCCGTAGCGCACGGTGACGGCACGCGCCAGCGGCGTGAAGGCGCGTTGCAACTTGAGCGCACGTGCATGAGCGCCGCGCTTCAGGGCCGCGAAGATTTCGACTGCGAGTTGCGGCGCGCAGCAGGCGGCGGCGAGGATCGCGCCGGTTGCGCCGGCCGTTAAAGCCGCGTAGAGCAGCGGCCCGTTGCCGGTCAGGACGGCGAAATCACGGGGCACGAGGCGCAACGTCTCGGCAAAGTTCAGGATGTCGCCCGCGCTGTCTTTGACGCCGATGATCTTCTCGTGTTGGCTCAGTTGGGCGATTGTTTCTGGCTCTATGCGGATGCCGGTCAACTCAGGCATGCTGTAGAGCAGGACGGGCACGGGCGCTGCATCGGCGACCGCCGTGTAGTAATCAATGAGCGCGGCTTGCGTCATCGCCCCACGATAAAAGTGCGGCGTGATGACGAGCACCGCATCTGCGCCCGCATGGGCGGCGCGCTCGATCTCACCTATTGAATGGCGCACGCTCTGTTGCCCCGCGCCCGCGATCAAAAGACGCGACGCAGGCACGACCGCGCGCGCCGCTTCGAGCACAGACAGATATTCGCACGCATCCAGATGCACGCGCTCGCCCGTCGAGCCAAGGGCGATGTAGCCGGTTATACCTGTCTCGTGCCAGCGTTCGATGTTGCCACGTAGAGAGGCTGCGTCAAACTCGCCTCCCGTTGTGAACGGTGTGGGACATGGGAGCAAGACGCCGCGCAGTCGCTCAAGCAGACGGGCGGCGGATATGGACGTTGGCGGTGTGTCGTTTGTTGATGTCAAGCGTCGGCATTATAACGACCGCGCCGCAGCGCACGCAATCAACACCACATATCGCCGCTGGCTTTCTGTTGAAGTCAAACCGAATTCATGCTCGGTGCAACTCAATGAAATGTTTTGCCGCGAAAGCGCATAAGCGAATAGAAAGTTATTTAAGCAGCGTCCGCAAGCTTTTAGAGTTAGCGAACAGAGCAATGACAAATATGCAATTGCCCTGCGACGGCATAGGCAAAACGTTCTGGCGCGCAGACAGCTTGCGGCGCAAGCCAGCGCGAGCGGCGCAGGTGCTCGTAAAACTCTCCGCCCGTCTTCGCATAGTATTCAGCAAAGAGCTTGACAACTTATTCGTCCAGTCATACTCTTCGCACGCTTTAAGTTCTTAGCCTCAGTTACCCTTCAGGAGAAATCTCATGCCCCTAAACGCGAAACAAAGAGCCGAATATCTCGACATCCTGAAAGCTCATGGTGGCGAGAAAGCCTATCACGCCGGATTGGACGTGCTTCAGACCGTAGATTCCGGCAAGTCATTGCCCAAACCGAAAGTCGCCAAAGGCGCACAGAAAGTCAGCGCGGCGGACGCGAAAAAGTTTGGGTTGGGTTCGATCCTAGGCGGCGCGACGAAGGTTTTTTGCGGCCTTCAGTGCGCCAAAGATCATAACCCGAAGAAAGACCCTCTCGGCTTCGCCGCCTGTGTCTTCCAGTGCATACAGAGTAGCAGCGGCGGTGGCGGCGCGGCGGGCGGCGGCAATCCGTAAGTCTTCAACGAGCGGCGTTGAGTCTTACCTGAACGCGCCCGCGTTAGCTTGAGTACACCGCTTTCGTTGTCAACTAAGCGGCCAACAAGATCGTCAATTGCGGCGATCTTGTTGGTCTCTAACTGCCCGCGCTTTCCGCGTCGGCAGTGAGCGCCTGAAGCGCCCGTATCTCACAGCCTTCACGTGCGTCTCCCCAGCCACATTTTGCTTTAAGGAGTTAAGAACGATGCCTGTTGATAAAGTGATCGTGACGAACCTGACGGCGCTCAGGCAGAAGTATGAAGCCGCTGGGGTGAAGACCATCCAAGCGGCGGTGCAGGCTTTGATCGCGGCGGACAAGGCGCGCGGGCTGACCACTAAGCTCATTGCGTTGGACGACGAGGCCGGCATGAAGAAACTGAAAGCGCCGCCCGTTAAGGATGCCACTGATCCCAAACAGAACAAGCGGGCCATTGACGGCGTCTATAAGGCGCTCGTGCCCGACTACTTGATGATTCTCGGCGCGATTGATGTCGTGCCGCATCAGGACGTAAAGAATCCGCTCTACACGCCAAACCCGGACGGCGACACAGACGAGTTCGCCTATAGCGATCTGCCTTACGCTTGCGACGCGCCCTACAGTCAGGATGTAAACGACTTCACCGGCCCGACGCGCGTCGTCGGTCGCTTGCCCGATCTGACCGGCGCGAACAACCCCAAGTATCTGCTCGGGCTGTTGCAGACCGCGACCAAGTGGAAATCGCGGCCGCGCACGGATTATCAAAACTATCTCGGCATCAGCGCGGAGAAGTGGCGCGACTCGACCTCCGAGAGTTTGCAGAAAGTCTTCAACACGGACGCAGACCTGCAAACCTCGCCGTCGAGAGGTTACAAGTGGACGTCCAAGCTCATCAACCGACGGTTACATTTCATCAACTGTCACGGCGGCGACATGATCCCGGACTTCTACGGCCAATCTAGCACGGACGATGAAGAGATGCCGGTCTCGCATCAAGCGGCGTTCGTGGCGCTGCCGAAGAACATCATCGAGGGCACGGTGGCGGCGGTCGAGTGCTGTTTCGGCGGGCAGCTATACGATCCTTCGGGCGCGGAGAACAACCAGATGGGCATGTGCAACACCTATCTGGACAGAAAAGCTTACGGCTTCTTCGGCAGCACGACGACCGCCTACGGCCCTTTCTCCGGCAACGATCAAGCCGATCTGATCTGTCAATACTTCTTGCAGCGAGTCTTGGGCGGCGCGTCACTGGGGCGCGCGGCCCTTGAAGCCAGACACAAGTTCGTCGAAAAGACCACGCCCTTGAACCTGAAGAACCAGAAGACGCTCGCGCAATTTAATCTCTTCGGCGATCCATCCATCACGCCGGTCGCCGCGCCGACCTCCAAGCTCGCGGTCGGGGCGAAGATCGTCCACTTGACGACGGGCGTTGCGGCGGCCGGCGCAAAGAGCGCGGCCAACTCAAAAGCCGTCCATCAAGCGGCGGCCTCAGAGCGCGCCGAGCGCCGCCAGACGTTGCGCGCCAAGGGGACGATGCTCGCAGGGATGCAGCCGGCGATGACGAAGACAAAGACTGCCCCGCCCAAGAACGTCGCCGCTTCTTTGCAGAAGCTCGCGCGCCAGTTGAACCTGCAACACGTGGATACCATCTCCTATCGCGTCGAGGCCCCCGCACAAGCGCACATTGCGCCGCAGAATGCGATGGCCAAAGGGATCATGAAGGTGGCGGCGGCGAAAAGGCCGGAGACCACAGCCTTTCACGTCTTTATCGGCACGCCGCAGTCCACCAGCGCGAACATGAAAGGGATCAAGAAAGGCGCGGCCAAACAGGGCGCAACCAAAGCGGGCGCGGACGGCGGCACGAGCGCGAAGAAACATCCGATTCGTAAGATTGTCGTCTTGGAGGCAAAGGAGGTTGGCGGTAATATAGTCATCAGCGAAGGCCACTCAAAGTAGGATCGTTCATCCGGCGCTAAAGGAAAGGATCGCCGTCCGTGCCCGTAGGTTATCAACCGCTTGAAACGACCGGACAGGTGATCAAGCATCAGACCGCGACCGGCTCAAAGAGCGAGCGGCAGGCTATGTTCCTCGCCACCAAAGACGGCACGTACGTCCTGCGCCGGCGCGGCGGCAATCCTTTCTTCGATCCGGTGTTGGAGCGGTTGGTCGGCAAGACGATCCACTGCAAAGGCATACTCACGGAGCACACCTTGATCATCTCCAGTTGGGACGTGCAGTGAGTGGCGACCGCCAAGACTTTGGTGCGTAGCGTGCAGACAAGCAGAGGTGCTGTCGTCCGGCGCGCTTCACCAAGTTAATTCTTAACCTCGCAACCGCGTAACTTGAGCCAAGGCAACGCACGCCACGCGGCAAACCTCCGAACCAAAGGGGCCAGCCCCTGACATGCCCTGTAGGGCGAGAAAGCGAGAAGCTGAGCAATGGCCAATCATCGTAACTATCCAATCGTGCTTGCGCATGGTATCGCCAGATTCGATTTTTTGCTGGCCCACCTGCTCCACACAGCCAATCTCTTCGGCTTGGACTTGACCCTGCCGACCGATGGCGTGAACTACTTCAAAGGCATCGCCCGCCACTTGCGCGATCAGGGCTTCGACATCTATCAATCCAACGTCAGCTTCGCCGCGCCGGTCACCAAGCGCGCGGAGGATTTACGCGCTGAAGTGAACAAGGCGCTAACACTCAAGCAGAGCGAGAAGGTACACATCATCGCGCATAGCATGGGCGGCTTGGACGCGCGCCACATGCTCGTGAACTTAGAGATGGCCGGCAAGGTCGCTAGTCTCACCACCATCGGCACGCCGCACAACGGCACGAGCTTCGCCGATTGGGGCATCAAGAACGGCGGCAGCGTACTGATCGAGTCGTTGAAAAACGTCCTCGACATCGCTGGCTTGCAGGATTTGACTACACAATCGTGCGCGCAGTTCAACCAGACGGCGCAGAATGCCGAAGCGAAGAACGAAGTGGTCTATCAAACTTACGCGAGCGCCGAAGAGAAGGCCGCCGTCTTCAGTCCATTGCAAGAGCCTTGGCAGATCATCCACGACGCCGAAGGCGACAATGATGGCCTCGTACCCGTCACCTCGCAGCAGTGGCAAGCGCAACTCCGTAGTGACGATGGCACGACCAAGCCCATCAAGCAACATCAGTTCCCTGTCCCGGCCGATCATCTCAACGAGATCGGTTGGTGGGATTTGCAGGAGATGCAACGCATGGGCGGCTTGAGTCTTTCATTGCTCAGCAAGATTAAAGATTATGAGTTGAGCATCAGGAACGTCTATCTGGACATCGCCCGCAACCTCTGAAGAATTTCCGGCCGGCGGGCGACAACGAAGCCGCGCGCCCGAACGCACGGACAGTCGCTCGACCTGCTGTGAACGCTCTTACATTTCCGCAACCACGAACGAGGCACAAGACATGAACGAGATAACAGGCGATAAAGATTTCGTCCTCGCGCTGCTCCGAGACACGGCCAGAAACTTGGCCGCCCGCCACCCGGAAGTGAAGACATCTGATCTAAAGAAGGCCATCAAAGAGACCACCGGCGCGCAAAAGGTCGAGCGCGATCAGATCGTCGAGCGTCTCCAACGCGCTTACGAACAGGCGCAGATGCAACCCGTCATGCCGGTCAAGAAGAGCGCGAAGAAAGGCGCGCAGGGCGCGAAAGCATTGAAGGCTGCGACGGGTCTCGTCGGCGCGGCCGTGCAAGATGTCTGGTACGCGCCACGCGACCGCACCATCGCGCTCCTGCAAGCGGCGATGGATGAGCACATCAATAATCAGACGGGTGCAATAGTGGAAGCAGCGGAGGCGAAAGGGATCACAGCTAAGGGTAAAGGCGTGCGGAAGAAGAAACTGAGTAAGATGGCGGCGAAAAATATCTTCTACCGGCCGAAGCCGCCGAAGAAGAAGGGCGCGGCCGCCGAAGCCAAATTTTTTATCGGCGAACAGTTTGACAACCTCGATACGGGCTGGCTGGAATGGGCTACGGAGAAGCTGAAGCTCGCCTTCAAAGGCAAGCATCCGTTCATCAGACATGAGGAACTAACAGACTTTCGCTATGCGATGAACAACCAAGTCACGGTCGCACTGTTAGCCGACTGGGGCGGCGGCAACGACCACGCGCAAGCCGTCGCCAACGAAGTCAGGAAGCGCAACCCCGACATCGTCATCCATCTGGGCGACGTCTATTACGCGGGCGTGGAGAGCGAAGTGCGCGACCGCTTCTTGAAGTTCTGGCCCGGCGCGCACGAGCGCGGGCGTTCCTTCGCGCTCAACTCCAATCACGAGATGTATAGCGGCGGCTACGCCTACTTCGACATCACGCTCAAGGAGTTCAAACAGGATGCCAGCTACTTCTGTCTCGAAAACGATAACTGGCGTCTGATCGGCTTGGACACGGGCTACGTCGAGCACGACTTGACGCAGGATCAGATCGAGTGGCTGGGCGCGCTCTTAAACGACGGCTCGAACAAGACGAACATCCTGCTGTCGCATCATCAACTCTATTCCGGTTACGAAGCCTTGCCTTCGGAGGTCGAAGGCGAGAAGCGTCTGTTCGAGTGGCTCAAAGGTTTCCTGCAAGCCGGCCAGATTCCGCACTGGTTCTGGGGCCACGAACACCTGTGCGTCGTCTATCAAAAGTATCAAGGCGTGAAGGGGCGCTGCATCGGGCACGGCTGCTTCCCTTACAGCATCCCCAGCGCCAAGCCGCCGCTGGCCGGCCCGCAGGTCGAATGGGTCGCACGCCAGAGCGACCCCAAACGCCCCAAGCGCGGCATCCACGGCTTCGCCCTGCTCACGCTCAACGGCGGGAACATGAGCGTCAGCTACATTGACGAAGCGGGCAACGAAGACCACACGGAGATGCTCTGAGCGATCAGTCCTTCAGTTGAGCGTTTGGTGCGTTGTGGTTCACCGCCGGAAGCGCAGAGAGCGCGGAGTTAACGCAGAGAGAGTTGAATATTTCTCTGCGCCCCCTTTGCGCTCTCTGCGTCTGCGGCGGTGAACGTTTTTTACTCCACACTCAACTGAAAGCCCGACGTTGTGCGCCGCACGGTTGCCGACGCGCGTCTCCTCATGCGAGGATGTTGGCACGCAGATATACGTCATGGCTACAGAGACTTTGGATTTATTGATCATCGGCGCGGGGCCGGCCGGCTTGTCGGCGGCGGACGCGGCCGCGCGTGAGGGCTTGAACTACTTGGTCGTCGAACAGGGTCTCATCGCCAACACGATCTATCAATATCCGGTCGGGCGCACGGTCTTTTCCACGCCGAACGAATTGGAACTGCGCGCGGGCGCGCTGCAACCTTGCCGCGAGAAGCCGACGCGCGAAGAGTTGCTCTCCTACTACGTGCAGTTCGCCTTGCGCGAGGGCTTGCGCATCAACACCGAAGAGCCTGTGACGCGCATTGAGCCTATCGAACCGGAAGGCTTCAACGTACACACGACGAAGGCTGTCTATCAGACGGCGCGTGTGCTGGTCGCCTTTGGCGCGATGGCCTATCCGAGACGGCTTAATGTGCCGGGCGAAGATTTGCCGAAGGTGCAGCATCGTTTTACTGAGCCGTACCCGTATGTGCGCAAGGACGTGCTCGTCGTCGGCGGCGGCAACTCCGCAGCCGAAGCGACGCTCTTTCTCGCAGACGAAGGCGCGCGCACAACGTTCGCCATCTGGCGTATGGATTGGGAGAATCGCGACCCGAAGATGAACGCGATCAAGCCTTGGGTGCGCGGGCCGCTCGAAGCACACATCGCCGCCGGGCGTCTGCGCCTCATGCTGTTCACAGAGCTTGAAGAGATCACTGAGGATGCCGTGCGGATCAAACAAGAGGACGGCCGGGGCGTAACGCTGGCGAACGACGCGGTCTTCATCCTCATCGGCGCGGACGCGGACTTCACGCTGTTGCGTGAAGTGGGCGTCGAGATTGTCCCCGCCGGCTTAAACCAAGTGCCCGTCTATGACCCTGACACCTTCGAGACCCGTGTGCCCGGTCTCTACGTCGCCGGTCACTTCACCCACGCGCGCCACATCAAACAAGCCATCGAAGTCCCACGCCGCATCGTCCCTCTCATCGCCCAATCTTTGCGCGCTTCCGTCTAACGACCATCGGCGCGGCCTGAAGTTGCGCCTCGGCGAAGTCAATAAACTGCGCGATGCGAGAGAGAGAAATGCTTGTGACGCGCTCGCCAGTATCGCTTGCCTGTGCTTGCAAGATGATCTCATGCCATCTTGCGGGCAGATGTTTGAGCGCCCACTTGGCGGCGCGTCGCTTCGAGACAATCGTGCCGTGCCTGAATGAATACAGAATCCGGCACAACGTCAACACCGCATATACGCGATACGATGGCATGTCGCGCCATTCGCTCTGCGGCTGCTCTGTTATCTCCGCGCGCAGATAACCGACCTCACGCGCCAAAGCCGCAGACAGAATCTCCGGCGTAACCTCTGGCACGAACGACTCAGGCTGTGGGCCGTACAGCACTACGCCGCTCCGCAGCACATTCAACCAGATGATCGGATTGCCGTCCGACCCGCTCCGCTTGAGTTCGCCAAACTGATAAAGGCACGCCTTCGCATTCATCGTGAGAATCTCATCACGGATCAGAAACGACCCTTGCAAGCGCTCAACCCAAGCGTTCGACTCGCGTGCGCGTGCAAGCCACGCGTCGAGTCGCTTGAACTGCGCCGCGCTCAAGTCGCGCCGCGTCACCACAATCAAATCAACGTCGCTACGCTTGGGATTGAACGCACGCTGCGTGAGCGAGCCGTACAGATAGATGCCGACCAAGTTCCGACCTAGAATTAACGGCAGTTGCGTCGTCAGTTCTTGGAGCAGAGCGGAGACTTGCGCGGGAATGCGTGTCATAGATTACAGACTGGCGTGAGGTCTAACAGTGGCAATGAATTTCCCCTTCCGCTTGGCAAACTCCTTCATGCGCTGCAAGGCTTCTTTCTCTGACGCTTTGGCGCGGGGCGGGTGTTCAACTTTGCTCTCTTTAATATCTTTCGCTCTCTTCATAACTCTTCCACGACCATTCTCTTATATTCGGAGCAGATGTCAACGTAGTCGCCAAACGTTCGACTGTATGCTACCTGATCTCCAGAGACAACAATGGAAGGCATGCTATCGAGGCGTCGGGTTGAACGAGTTGTCAGGCGCGGCTCATCCTTATGAGATGGCCCGCGCGATCGCGAATGCGGCGGCGGCCGCTACTCCGCCGACGAGCATAGTCTGAATCGCGCTCCGGAGCGGTGCCGTGCCAGTAAAGTGCCCTTTGACGTAGCCGAACACCACCAAGGCTGCAAGCGTCACAAGCACGGACACCCTCAAAGCGGTCTGCGCTTGGGTTAAGAGAATGTATGGGCTGAGCGGGATCAGCCCGCCAGCGATATAGGCGCCAGCAATAGTGAGGGCACTCGTCAACGCACGTTTCGGATCTGGCCGCTCAAGCCCTAATTCAAAACGCATCATGAAATCTATCCACGCATGCGGACGCTCACTCAAGGCTTTTACTAATGGAGCAGCTTCCGAGTCAGTAAGCCCATAGGAGCGGAACACCTTCGCCACCTCTGCCATTTCCTCCTTAGGCATCGCTGCTACTTCCTTCTGCTCACGTTCGCGCTCACTCTGATAGTGCTCAGCGTCACTTTTAGCCGCCAGATAGCCGCCCAATCCCATCGCGATTGATCCCGCAGCAATCTCTGCAAGGCCCGCAGTGATGATGATGGTTGAGGAATTGACTGCGCCGGAGAGTCCGGCGGCGAGCGCAAAAGGAACGGTTAAACCATCTGACATTCCAATGACAATGTCACGGACGGTATCACTGGCTGTAAAGTGTCGCTCAAGGTGTCTAGTCTGTGGCATTAACGAAGATTATCTTAGAGACCACGCTCTAGCAAAGGGAAAGCGCCTTGGACTGCATGGCGCAAGATAATACTCTTCACGCGCGTATTATCATGCGCTTTGTATGCTGACACCGCTTTGGCGTGTTAAGGACGGCAGCGGGCGGATGCTGCGGCGATTGGCGGCTTGGAGCGATGCGCGGTTGGGTTGCTGGCGGCGTGGCCTAGTGCCAAGCTTAGCGATGCAGTTTGAGCCTTGAAACTTACGAAAGATAAGCTTGGCGGCGTAGGTTTGGGCTTTTGCTGTGCAGCAATAAAGCTTTGACTTGTAAGTTTAAGCTTTTGACTTGCAAGTTAAAGCTTTATTGCTACAACTCAAAGCTTTTAACTTGCAGATTTAAAGCTTTAACCTGCGGAAATAAAGCTTTAACTTGCGGAAATAAAGCTTTGAGTTGCACATTTAAAGGCTTAAGTTGCACATTTAAGGCTTTGAGTTGCAGCTTTGAAGACGAGAACTGCAAGTAAATAAACAAGATACGCGGATCAGCCGGCGGCCGTTAAAATTTTGCTTGCCAAATGCGCGATTTGGCATAGAATACGCGCGCCTTGCCAAACTCTCCGAAGGAGAAAGACCTCATGAGCAACCCTAAAACCGCTCAGTCTAAACTGGATCGCATCATCAGCGCATGGGAGACCTTAGCGCCTGACAAGTCGTTCGGCGGGATGACACTCGCGCAGTTCAAAGCGGCGGTGCAGCCCTCCTACGACAAGCGCGCAGAGTTGACCGTGCTGGAAAATCAGGTGCAGTCCAAACAGGTCGAACGCGAGACCGCCGACACCGAGAGCCTGCGCCTTGTGCAACTCGTCGTCAACGGCGTCGTCGGCGACCCGACCGAAGGCCCCGACGGCGACCTCTACGAAGCGATGGGCTACGTCCGCGCCAGCCAACGCCACACCGGTCTCACGCGCAAGAAGAAAGCCGGCACGAAGAACGGCAATAAACAATAACCGCACCGCCAGCCAACGCTCGGCGCTCTAACCGCCCGCTCCTGCGGCGCGGCATGGCGGCGTTTACTCTCTTCACATGCTACTCCCGCAGCGCACGCTGCCCACGCACTAAGTCGCCTCTTCGACTGTGCGTACGCGATCAAACAAGCCATCAAAGTCTCCCGCCGTATTGTTCTCATCAGCGCGTAATCTGCACGCGCTTCGGTCTGAAGCATAGACAAAGCGCACTATCAGGCGATCAATATCCGGTCTGCCAAATCTGTGCCGTGCAGCTTGTCTTTGCAACTACGCAAAGTCGCTGAAAATTTTATGCGGCGGGCTGAAACGTTTTGCCGTGCCGGTACATTACAAGTTAGAGAGCGGTCATAGATGTTGTTCCTGCTGTCCATGGCATGCTTGATGAGAGCTAAAGAGGCGACGAACCGGCCGTAAGAATTTGGTCTTGCGATCTTTAGCAAGCTGGCATTAACCGCTCACGTTCTTCAGCCCAATCTGTCGAAGCAAATCAAGGGGAGTTAGTTCAAATTAAGGAGGTGTGTCATGTCAGCAAATAAAGATGCCGCTCCCAGTTCTATCTGTAAAAAAACGCGCAGAGTTCTGATAGGTAGTGTGCAGGTTGATGAGGGGCAGCACCTTCACTACTTCGTGACGGTGGACGGCTCAAAACCCATATTTAGCCTAGCTTGTCGGCACAAGAAACATTTCAACGCAATCGATCTCGGCCCGCCGCGGAAGAATTACGAGGTCATTTGGCCGCGGAGTTCCGCCGATGATCCTAGTTCGGATGGTGAGGATTACACATTCGCGATGTCATTCACTGGCGCCCTCAAATACACGCTCCGCGTGGAACTGCACGACGCTAGCCACAACCGCGTCGGAGACGGCGTAATAGTTGATGCCGACTACGAGAGCGACAATCCATTGGCTTTATGCAATGAGGCTTGGGTCATCAGCATCTAGCCGTAAGGAGTATCGAGTCATGAAAACCAGAGTCTTCGTGCATATCATTCTGCTTCTCAGTATCCTTTGCCTACCGACCATCGTCTGCGCACAGGAAAAGGTTTGCAAGCCTCCGAACGCCCGGAACCTGACGGATTATATAGAGGAGCGTATCTGCGAGAACTTAAAGGGACGGGTCGATCAGACTGATCCAACCAAACAGGCTGATGCGCCGGCGGCGGCCGAGAACTCGACCTCGCTGGTGGAAAGGAGTTCGGCACCCGACCTGCTCGGCTTCGGGTTGGACTTCCTGAACCTTTCAGACTCTGCCGCCGGAGATAAAAAGTCGGCCACGCCGAAGACGCTGACCTTCTCGGCTTACGCCCTGAAATCCGCCCTATCGAGCCAAGACCCGCTAGACCCTGAGATTTACAACAAGAACAGGAAATGGCGCAGCGTCTCGTTTACACTGGGCTACGAAGTGCCGGAGAACACCAACACCAGAGAGCCGGTCATCGGGATCAAGTGGCTCGCACACAACGGGCGCGATCTCGCCAACAAGAATAATCAGGATGAACTGGCGAACATTCAACAGGCTTTAGACGACTCGGCTATTGGCTTCAGCGTGATTCGTGGTGAAGTCAGACTCTACCTGTTCGACCTCTTGCAGAAAAGAGACAAGCTGCCCGATGGGATAACACTGACGACGCTGAATGAGTTCAACAAACACGTCGTTGTTGATGCCACAAAGGTTGAGAGTATCTTGAGTTCTCTGAGTGCGGACGAGGTGAAAAACATCGATGCAATTATCTCGAAGCATATCAGCGCCTTCGCCACACTGGATACGAAGACGAAGAACGCGGTGAACGCGATCCGCACGAGACCTCAATTCGCATTGGAATTCATCACCAAGCAGCGGAAGGGCACGCGCCCCGATGAGTATTCGGGCGTGCTGACGTTCGACAAAGGGATGGGCACGTCAAGCATCACGCTAAACGGCTCATTTATATTTAATAACAATAGAACGGGAAGAGACTCCAGAGGTGGTAAGTTCTCCGCCGGCTTCCATCTGCCGCTTCAGGCGTTCAAGCCGCTCGGCTATAGTGACCCGCTGCAACTCAGCCTCGAAGCGGATGCTACCGGGATGACGGGCATGACACCGATGTACCGGGCACAGGCTAAGCTGACTGTCCCTATCCCGAAGCTACCGGGCATGGAGATACCGATCTCTATCTCCGTGGCTAATCGAACTGAATTTGTGAAAGAAAAAGAGGTAAAAGGTAAGTTTGGCTTCACCTTCGACCTGAGCAAAACGTGGAAGGCTTTCAGGGATGCCTTCCAGAGAATAGAGTAAGTTGAAAGCCGTGCGTCCCGTGCCTCTAGCGCCACTATGAAACGCACATAGTGGCGCTAGACGTGTATCTGACAAACGTCCATCAGACATCGCTCGCAATGGCCGCAGCGCGTTCGCGGCGGGCGACGCCGGTGCGGTAGGCGGCTTCTTCGACTTCGCGCGAGACGGCTTCAGCGACGCGCTTGTCGAAGACCGAAGGGATGATGTATTCGGGGTGGAGTTCGTCGTCGGTGATGAGCGCGGCGATGGCGCTGGCGGCGGCGAGTTTCATCTCTTCGTTGATGCGCGAGGCGCGGCACTGAAGTGCGCCTTTGAAGATGCCGGGGAAGCAGAGGACGTTATTGATCTGGTTCGGATAGTCGGAACGACCCGTCGCCATCACGGCCACATAAGGCTCGGCGGCTTCCGGCATGATTTCAGGCGTCGGGTTCGCCATTGCACAGACGATAGGCTGCGGGTTCATGTGCTGCAAGTCTTCGACGGAGATCACGCCCGGCACTGAGAGACCCAAGAACACGTCTGCGCCGCGCATCACATCATGCACAGTGCCCTGCTCGTTCGCGGGGTTCGTGTGCTGCGCGTACCAGTCCTTCATCCAGTTCATGTGCTCGCGCCGGCCACGATAGAGCGCGCCGTGTTGGTCGCAGCCGACGATGTTCGTGACGCCTGCGCTCATGATGATCTTCGTGCACGCTACACCCGCCGCGCCCACGCCGTTGACGACGACCTTCACATCCTCCATACGCTTCCCAACGATCTTCAAAGCGTTGATGAGCGCAGCGAGGACGACGACGGCCGTGCCGTGTTGGTCGTCGTGAAAGACGGGGATGTCGAGTTCTTCTTTGAGTCGTTCTTCGATCTCGAAACAACGCGGCGCGGAGATGTCTTCGAGGTTGATGCCGCCGAAAGCGGTCGAGATGTTCTTGACCGTGCGCACGATCTCGTCAGGGTCTTTCGTCGAAAGACACACAGGGAACGCATCCACGCCCGCGAACTCTTTGAACAACATCGCCTTGCCTTCCATCACCGGCAGCGCGGCGGCGGGGCCGATGTCGCCGAGACCAAGTACGGCCGTGCCGTCCGTGACGACTGCGACCATGTTGCGTTTAATCGTGAGCGTGAAGGCTTTTTCCGGGTCGCGATGGATCGCTTCGCAGACGCGAGCGACGCCGGGCGTGTAAGCCATTGAAAGATCGGCGCGCGTCTTCAGCGGCATCTTTGAGGTGACTTCGATCTTGCCGCCGAGGTGCATGAGGAACGTGCGGTCGGAGACGTTGACGACCTCGACGCCGTCCACATCGCGCACCGCTTCGACGATGGCGCGGACGTGTTCGAGCGAGCCGGCCGTGAAAGTGATGTCGCGGGTCATCGTGCCGCGCGAGACCGAGACGATGTCAATCGCGCCGATGTCGCCGCCCGCGCGCCCGATGGCTGTGGTCACTTGGCCGAGCGTGCCCGGCCGGTTTGTCAGCTTGATGCGCAAGGTCGAGGTGTAACTGGCGCTCGGTGTCGGCTGCATCGCGGCGGCTCGTTGTCCTTTCGGGGAATTGTTCAGGGGTTTTCGTCTCGCGCGTCACTCTAACGCGAAGCCGCGCGACGGCGCAAGCAGGTGCAACGCGGATAGACGCGCGCCTTAATCGTGTATTTGCTCTGACACGGACGCAAGCGCCGCTTCAATCTCAGCGCGCGCGGCACGCGCAGTCTTGGTCTGTGCGAGACGCAATGCTTGTTGACCGAGTAGTGCGTAGATATGCAGCGCGATCAGGTCGTCGAGCGTGCTGAGTGCTGCGAGATTGCGGCGGACGGTGGCGGCGTCGCCGCGTGCGAACGGGCCCGTGAGCGCATGCGCGGGCGTGCGCGCGTTGAGCAGATTCGTGAGCGTGCTTTGTGTGAGCGGGAGGAGCGCGCGTCGTGCGTCTTGGCGGGCGACGCCGCAGTGCGCGAGCAGCTCTGTAGCGAGCGCGAAGAGCGCGACTGTGTGCCCTGATGCGAGCACGGCCGCCGCGTGATAGAGCGCCTTGTCGGCGGGCTTGATTGAGAAACTGCGCCCGCCAAGTGCACGCACGATCTGACGTGCAACTTTGACTGCCCGCGCATCACCTTCAACACAATAGAAAGCGCCGCGCAGACTCGCCGCGCCCGCTTGCGCCTCGCTCACAGAGACAAGTGGGTGCAACGAGCCGACGGCGTAGCCTGTGGCGCGCAACTCAGAGAGCACATCGGACGACAGTGCGCCGCTCGTGTGCAGCGCGATGCGCGTTGTGCTGCGCGCTTGGTCGCGGTGCGTGGCGAGCCGGCCCGCGAGTTGTGCGGCGGTCTTGGCGATCTGTCCGTCGGGCGTGGCGATGAGTAGGAGATCGGTGCGCGGCAATGAAGCGAGTTGTGTGGCGGCGAGCGCGTGCGGACGAGGAGTTGAGAAGAGACGCGCGACGTGACGTGCGTGCGCGCCGTTGTTTGTGACTAAGGCGCTGATGTGATAGCCGCAAGCGGCGAGTGCGAGCGCAAGCGCTGAGCCGACCCGGCCAGCGCCGACGATGGCGACCGTGCGCGGTTGCGTTGGCGCGGAAGCGGCGACACGTTTGCGTCGTGCGTCTGTATGCTTAGCTGCTACGACGCGCGCACGTGCGGCGCGCTTCGTCGTTGCGTCTTTGCTTTCGTCTCGCCTCCCTTCACGCGGCATCGCTCGCCATCTTACCAGCGATCTCGACGGGCGCGTGACTCTGCGGCAGCGCCGCGAGCCAATCGTCCAAGCGCGCGTGCAGTTCGGCGCGCGTCAAAGGGCCGTGATTAAGATCGGGCGGTGCGATGCGCAGAGGTTCGGGCGGCGGAATGATCTCGAAGGCGCGCGTGATGAGGCGCACGTCTGCGCGCGTCAAGAGGGCGGGCGTCTCGTCTTGCGCGAAGCTTTCGGCGAGTCGGGCGGCGCGCGCGGCTGTGGCTGATGATTTCTCACGCGCGAGCAGATGGAGCGCGTGCGCTAGGTGTTCGTGAAAGAGCGCGAGCGTGCGGCGCGCGGCGTTGCGCCCGCGTGTGATGATCTCTGTGAGCCGCGCGGTGGCGGAGAGCAGTTCATGTGCGCGCGTCAAGCGGAACGAGCAAGCACAAGTGGGTTGGGTTTCGAGTAGCGCCCGCACGTCTAGGTCGCAGCGCACGTGGCGCAACACGTTGATGAGCGCCCCGGCCTGCGTCCAGTGTTGCCGGTTGACGAACGGCAGTTGCGCCAGCGCCTCGAACTCGCGCCAAGCATCGCCGTCGGTCGTCTCGGCGAGCGCGCGCCGGTCTTGCTCTACGCCGACGGCGCGTGCGTGCGTGTCCGCGTAGTGCTCTGTGTAGCGCGCTTGGAACTCTTGCCAGAGCCGCTCGAAGCGTGCGCAATGTGTTTCGTCAAACAAGCCGTGCGCGTCGTCTGCGAGCAACAGCAACTCGCGCCGCGCGCACTCGATCTCTTCCAACTGGGTCGGCTCTGCGCCCGCAAGATACGCGCGCACAACTTCGCGGCGCGCAAGACCGGCGACGAACTCGTCGAGTGCATCGCGTTGCGCCAAGCTCTGCGCGAACTGATCGGGCGAACTGCTGAAAGCGTCGGCGAGGCGTTGCAAGCCCTCTTCGAGCGAGATCGCATCGGCGAGCGCGGCGGCACACGCTTCGGCGGCGACCGAGAACGTGCGGCGCATGTGCTTCAACAGCCGCCACACGCGCAACGTCAATCCGCTATCAGGCAACTGCTCGACGCGCTGCACGATTGCATGTGCGCGCCAATCTTCGAGCCACAAGCCGAGGGCGGCGCGCACGTCCGCTTGTCCGTCCGCAGTTGCGATGGATGCAAGCGTCTCATCATTCGTCAGCCGCCGCGCCCATTCGGTCAGCGTCGCCGCATTACGAAGCGGTTCGGCGGCGCGCACCAGCCCCAACACTTCCGGCCAATCAATCGTCCCGCCGATTGTGCCGCGCCCGAGTCGCGCGCCGCGCCGGTTGACGAGATCGACGCGCCGCTGCGCGACGAGCGCGACGACGACGAGTTGCTGCGCCGGCCGTGTCAGACCGAACGGGGCGCGGCTCAAAGCCTGTTCCACGTCCGCAAGCGCGACGACGGCGTTGCCGGCCCGTTCGATGAGTGCGAGCACGGCTTGACACCAGCTTTGCGCGAGCGCCGTCTCGCTGCATTCGAGCGTCAACGCACCGTCGCGTTCGAGCGCGAGACCAAGCGGCAGCGCGAACTGCTCGATGAAACTTTGCGCGTCGGCTTCGGGCACGACGCCAAGCATGCACTCGCTGAGGTGCGCGGCGTTGGTCTCGTTCAGATTCGTGTTGAAGCGCGGGTGCTCAGGGAAGCGGGCGGCGAACGGCGCGTCGAAGAGGGCGGCGAGGAGGGCGGCGAGCGTCGGCGCGGCTTGCGCCTGCACGGGCCAGTCAAGGCGCACGTCGGCGCGCAAGATCGTGCCGCCATCGAGATACACACGCGCCCAGATGCGTTCGCATTGCGCGGACAGCGTGGCGTGCGCCGCCAGCGCAGGCTCGATGAACTCGCGCAAGGCCGCATCGGTGCGCAACGCCAGCAACCGGCGCAGGATGAGCGCATCGTCCTTCGTCAACGGCGCGGGTTGCCAGATGATGGAGACGGGCCGCGCGTCGTCGTTTGCACTGGCGGCAATGCGATTGGCGTCGGTTGCGGGCGCTGCTTGCTTTGCGGTTGGCAGAGTCGCGCCGGGCGTGAGCGCGATCAGTTCCCATTCATGCGCTGTGGCTTCGTTTGCCGCAACGTCTGCCTCGTGTGCGACCGCATCCGTCGCTTGTTGCGCAAAGCGACCGCGTCGGCTCGTGCCGCGCCAGTTGAGATGGAGTTCGATGGCGGCGGCGTTTGCGTCCGCGAACGGCCAATCGCTGAAGCGTGCGCGGGCGAACTCGCTGAGCGTGCGGCGCAAGGTCTCTTCGTCCGCGTCGAGCCGTTCGACGGCCGCTGTGAGCGCCGCGTCGAACTCGCTGGCGGCACCGATCTGAAAACGATAATGCAGTTCACCCTCTTGGGCGCGTGCGGGCAGACGGCCGCTCGGCGCGAGTGAGGAGAGCTGTTGCAGCATCGCCTCGATGCGTTGCACGGCCGCTTGCGGCGCGGCCTCGTCGTGAAAAAGAAGCGCCGCGCAGAGGTCGCGGGCAGAGGCGCCGCGCCCGTCGAGCGAGAGGATGAACAGTAGTTTTAAGACGAGCCGCACCTGCAAGCGTTGGAGCGCAGGAAACTGCGCGACGCCGTTCGTGCTCAATTCGTCATAGACTGCGAAAGCTTCCTGCAAGTCTTTCGCGCGCCGCAACTCCGCTTCAGTGCGATCAAAAACTTCGTCGAGCAGGATGAGCGAGAGCACGGGCCGGTTGAGCGCCTGCATCGTGGCTGAAGAGGCGAAAGGCAGGAAGGCAAACGTCGGCGCGTAGAAGCGGACGGCCGCCGCCACATCTGCGACGAGCGGATGAATTGGATAGAGCGCGGCGAATCGCGGCTCGCTCCAGTTGAAGTTCGGGACGGTGTGGCGGAGCGTCAGGTAGATTTCGTGGAGCGCCATGCGGGCGCGCGCCTGTTTGCGCAGCAGGTAGAGGTCAACGATGCGATAGAGATGCTCAGGTTCGAGATAGTCGATCTGATAGGTCTGCGCGAGCGCAACGTTGATGCCGTCCGCGCCAGCGATGTCGTCGTCCAAAGCGAGCGCGACGAAAGCGCCGGTGCTCCCGGCGGCGTTGGCGAGTTGACTGAGGAGCGGGCCGTCGTCGCGTTCGACGCGCTGCTCGCGCCCGTAGGCTGTGTCAATTAGGACGACGAGCGTGCCGCCGCGCGTGCGCTCGACTGCCGCGTTGAGGAGCGCGACCGGTTCTTCGGGCCAGTCCGCCGCCTCGCGCCCGCAGGCGGCGATGCAGGCGGCGTGCAACTCCTCTGTGAGCGCGGGGCGCGTGCCGCGCTCGACGCGCAGGACGACGCACTTGCGCCCCGACAGACGCTTCGCGCTGACGGCGACGTGCGCGTCTGTCACACGTGGGCGCAACTCCGGCGCGGCGGCGAGCGCGGCGAAGGTCGCGAGCAGATGGCTCTTGCCGACGCCGCGCAAACCCGCGAGCGCATGCGCTGCGCCGCGCCCGGCGGGCAGGTCTGCGAGCGCGTCGAGCCAGCGTGCGAGTAAATCTGAGGTCGCATCGGTGAAGCGATAAGCGGCGAGCACGCGCGCCGGGTCGCCGGTGAAATCCTTCACCTCGTCGAACGCCTGTGGTTCGACGTAATCCTTAATCTTATCCTGTGAACGTTTCATGCCCTGCGGTTCGGAAATGATGGCGAGCCGGCCGTGAAGCCCGTCACGGCGCGGGGTGGATGGGGCCAATTTGAATCTAGCACGCGGGCCCGCATCGTGGCAATAACTATACTTTTCTGCCCTGTCCGTCCGTCTGGCTTACCTGTTGCGCCGGCAATCACTGGCCGACATTTTACGCGCTCGCTCGTGTGCGCTTGGGTACGATACCGCGCGCCAGTACGCTCTTTAAGTTCGATGAGCGCTGCCCGCGCTAAGTCGTGCAGCAGCAGCGTGCGCGCTCTTCGGGTCTTGCTCGTCTCCGGCGCTTGAAGTGCGCTAGCGTCCTCTCTGCCATACGAGTCCAACTATCCGAATAGTTAGTCCACCTATCCAGAAAGATAGGCGCATGCGTATCCTGCCCGCCGCCGGCGATACTGCGGGGCATAGATCATGCAGCAGTCTGCGCCATTTAGCGTAGTGCGGGCGCGGCGGCTGAGCGCGAACCGGCCGTTAAAAGACGGGCATGAGAGTTGCTCGAAGGCATGCTGCAAGTACGGACTGGCGACGTGCCCTCGTCGGCCGTCGCTCTTTATAACCTGTGGCATACGCCACCTAGAATCACCGGCCACATCCGGCCGGGACTGCAAGGAGAAAAACGATGAAACCACAACTGCTCATCAGTGCTTTGCTCTTCATGTGTCTATCATGGGCAAGCGTGCAGGCGCAGAACAACATCACTGTGCTGAAGCAGCGCGTGCTCTTCGACAACAAACAAGGCCAAGAGAAGCCTGCCGAGATGCGGGTCAACTTCGCCCCGCTAGTGCCAAATGGCGCAAAGGCCAGCGTCTGCCTGATCCCGAACGGGCCGGTGAATACGGCGTGCCCGGTCTTCAATCTGCCGCAGCCGCAGTGCTTCACCGTCACCAAACCTGCCCCGCACAAGTTCAGCCTCATCCTCAAGTCGAATCAGACCGTCACCAAGCAACAGATGAACTGCGCCCTAACCTACAGCATCGTGCCCTTCGGACAGCCACCCAACTACTTCGGCAATCCAGAGATTGGCGTGGCTTACAGGTTGAAGTGACGCCGGGCACGAGCGGCTAGAACCGTCACTTGAAGAATGAGCGCAGGGGAATGTGCCCACATTGCAGAGGCGCGCAAGGTTGTGGAACTTGCGCGCCTCTGTGCCTAAGCGCCAACTTGATGGCCGGCGACAAGCCGGCGAATGACTTGGGGCGTGTCTCGCGCATCTCGATCAAGCGTCCCATGAGGGGATTTGACTCGGAGGGCAGCACGCCATCGGCTGCGCGTTCGAGCCGCTTCGTATCAACGATCTCTTCAAGGCGTGGCATCGTTCATTTGTCCACTCTGTATTTAGATCAAGCGTGGACAAGCATCAGGCGCTTGGAACGAATCTGGTACGATTCGTATTAGGTATCCTTACCTTTCCTTATGCTGCTGTGTGCTTCCCGACGGCTGCGACCCCCGTCAATTGTGCTGCTTTGGGTGTTAGTGGTAAGCCTTGGGGGTGGGCTGATCGCAATAACTATACTTTTCCGCGCGCGCTGTTATAATGACTGCGATAAGCTAGAGAAAGTCGAAACCGGAGCCGTGCGCCCCATAACTCCTCCGCCCGAACCGGCCTGACAAATTTTTACGTGGCCCGGGCTGCAAACGCGGACGCGTTGCGCTGCATCAAAGGGTTACGCGCCCCGTCAGGCAGTTCGCTGAAATGTTGCCGGACAGATGTTTGACGACGCCAGCGCGTCCTGAGACAAAACGCACAGGTTTTCAGAGTCGCCGGCCCCGACGAGCCGGCGCAAGCAGGTCAAACCGGGAACAGCAGCGCCCCAGACTCCTCCGCTCTCCCCGGCGACCATCAAGGTTCGCAGCAGTTTTCGGAGATAGCCAACATGTCTAGCCAACTAGCACGCACGCTGACGACGCTCGCGCTCGTCCTCAGTCTGCTGAGCGGCACGTTTGTAGCCGCCGCGCCGCGTCAAGGTCAGACGCAGACGCCGCAACAGCCCGCCACGCAGACCACGTCGGACAAGAAGGACAAAAAAGCGAAGAAGGATCAGCAGTCGGCCGATAGCACGACGACGAACGCCGCCAATAACGATCCCAAACGCCCGCTCGCGACGGACGAAGACCCGGCGATGATCGGTAAGCGCAATCTCAACAAAGGCCTCATCGCCAAGATGAGCATGTCGGTTGATAAAGAGGTGGCGATGGGCCGCCAACTCGCCGCCCAAGTTGATCGGGAGGCGAAGTTCATAGACGACCCCGTCGTGACCGAATACGTCAATCGCGTGGCGCAGAACATCGTGCTCCACTCGGACGCCAAGATTCCTTTCACCGTCAAGGTGATTGACTCGGACGAGGTCAACGCTTTCGCGCTGCCCGGCGGTTTCTTCTACGTCAACAAAGGCTTGATCTTGGCCGCCGATAACGAAGCGGAGTTGGCCGGCGTGATGGGGCACGAGATCAGCCACGTGATCGCGCGGCATGCGGTCGAGAATCAGACGAAGGGGACGATGGCCGAGATCGGTTTGATCGCCAGTTCGATCTTTCTCGGCGGATTGCCGGGCATGGCCATCTACAACGCTGAGCAGTTCGGGGCGTTGGCCATGTTCATGCACTTCAGCCGGGCCAACGAGGCCGAGGCCGACCGCTTGGGCGTGCAGTACATGTACGCCGCCGGCTACGACCCGAACGCGATGTCCACAATGTTTGAGAAGTTAGAGGCCCAGAGCAAGAAGAAGCCGGGCTTTCTGGCGAAGACGTTTGCCACGCACCCGCAGTCCGCCGAACGGCTGGCAGCGGCGCGGGCGCTAGTCGCACGCTTCCCCGAGCGTGAGGAATATATCCTGAACACGTCCGAGTTTCAGCGCGTGAAGGCGCGTCTGCTCCGGCTGTCGAACTCGAAGGCGACGACCGCAGGGAGTCTGACCGACGACAACGGCCAGCCCAAGCGGCCGACCTTGAAGCGGCGGCAGCCCACGTCTGACGATTCGACTAACACCAACTCGTCGGACAGCGACAAGCCAACCACCGATCAACAGCAAGCGCCACCGAAGTTGAAGCGGCGCGACCAGACGCCGCCGCCGGACACGACGACGCAGTCGCCGCCGCCCAACAGTAATCAACCGTAAACGCTTTCTACGCCGACCCGCAAAAAGAGAGGCTCGCAAGGTCAGAACCTTGCGAGCCTCTTCGCTTTTGCGATGGGTACAGTCTGCGTCTTACATGTGCGAGTTGCTGTTGCTGCTCTTGGCCGGCTTGGCGGTTTTGTTCGCCGGGCCGGCATCGAGCGTCTTCTTCGGCAACGGCTTCGCCGGTTTGAAGCTCGGCGGCAGCGCCGTGCCGGTGTTGGTTGAATTGTCCTCGACGATCTGGCTCTTGAGCGGCCCGAGGATGTTCAACAGGTCGGTCTTCTCCGCCGCCGGCACGTTGAAGTGATCCAGCGAGGCCACGAGGTCGCCCACCAGCGCGTCGAACTCGCCCGCCGTGACCTTCATCTTCTTGTGCGCCTTCGGCATCGAGTTGCCCGTGTACTTGCAGGGGCCGCCCGTCACAGCACAGACCTGCTGGACGAGGAAGAATTTCAACCGCGTCGCATCCGTCTTGGCGAACTTCTTGTTGATGCGATCATCGGCGAGGACGCGACCGGCGAAGTCGTCAATCACGGCCTTGATCGCATCAAGCCCGCCGAGCCGGTCGTAGAGCGATTTCTGCTGCGCGGCCGCGCTCACGGCGCTCGCGCCGAGCAAGCATAGGGCCAGCAAGACTACTGTCACTTTCCGCATAGTTTTCGTTCTCCTTGTCAAAAAATTTTAAGACTGCTTGTTCAGGCTCGCCGCCGAGTCGGCGGCTGAAGCGCTGGAAGCCTTGTGTGTTGTTCAGAACCTGCTTGACGAATTACTGTGAGCCGAAGCGGACACGAGCCGAACGAGCTTACGTTTTATGGCGCGTCGCTTGTGTCGTTCGTGTGCGATATACGAACGGAGGTAAAACTCGGATGCCGGTCTGGCCCTTGCGCATGCTTCGGGCGCGTCCGACCAACTGCCATGATTCAAAACTCTGAGGAGGCGGGCGCGATAATACACGATTTCACCCGTCGTGGTGCAACTTTTTCTGTCGGGAGTTAAGATCGAGCAGCGCAAGTATAGCGAGTGGCTGCTGTTACCTTGACAACTTTCGCCGCGCTTCAGTATTCTAACCGTTCGCGTTCTAAACGCTATTTTTCGAGAGAGTTATCTATGGCAACATACTTTCCGAGCGGGCAGGGACTCGCCGACAAACGTAAGTGGTACGTCGTTGATGCGGCGGGGCAGACCGTGGGGCGACTCGCGACCGAAGTGGCGCGCGTGCTCACGGGCAAAAACAGACCCGATTACACGCCATTCCTCGACACAGGCGACCACGTCATCATCATCAACGCCCGGCAAGCGATCTTCAAAGGCTCGAAAGCGGAACAGAAAGTTTATCGCCACCACACGCTCTATCCGGGCGGCTTGCGTGAAATCTCCGTCACGGAGCAGTTCGCACGGCATCCTGAGCGCGTGCTCGAACTCGCGGTCAAAGGCATGCTGCCGAAAAATAAATTGGGCAAAGCGATGGCGAAGAAGCTGAAAGTTTACGCCGGTGCGGCGCATCCGCACACGGCGCAACGCCCCGAACCGTTGACGATCAAGGCGGGCGCATAAGCAGTAAAGAAACAAACACTGGAACAGAAATTTAAGGAAACAGGAATCGTGGCAGAGACACAGTATTACGGCACGGGGCGGCGCAAGACTTCGACGGCGCGCGTCTATTTGCGCCCCGGCACGGGCGAGATTCAGATCAACCGCAAGCCGTTTGATCAATATTTTCCGAA
>Ga0209153_1000061_pt1 | contig 53541 bp, 49 predicted proteins | sample GraSoiAngelo_120_FD_185877 | JGI IMG/M metagenome (GOLD analysis project Ga0209153, IMG submission 185877) | Grasslands soil microbial communities from the Angelo Coastal Reserve, California, USA - 14_0919_09_20cm (SPAdes) (version 2) | ecosystem: Environmental > Terrestrial > Soil > Grasslands ... | reverse complement strand
CTACTCGGACCTGCGGCTCAGCGCTCCCCGCATCACGCCGGCCGGGACGCTGCGCGCGTCGGTCACTGTGACCAACAGCGGCAGCCGCGAGGGTGCCGAGGTCGTGCAGCTCTACCTGCACGACGAGGTGGCGAGCGTTACGCGGCCCGTCCGCGCGCTGGCGGGGTTCCGCCGGGTCTCCCTCAAGCCGGGCGAAGCGCGCACCGTGGAGTTCCAGCTCACGGCCAAGCAGCTGGGCCTCTACAACAAGGACATGAAGTTCGTGGTGGAGCCCGGGAAGTTCCGCGTGTTCGTGGGCGGCAGCTCGGTGGGCGGATTGGAAGGGGAATTCCAGGTGGGAGACGCCGGCCGCCTTCGTTGACGCGCGGCTGCCGCCTTGCTAGAGTCCGGTGCTTTCCTGACCGTCACCCGAGGATTTTCGCTCCCGTGTCGCGATATCGATGGTGGTCGACCCCCGCCGCGCTGTTCCTGCTGGGCTGCGGCGGTCCGTTCCCCCAATCGACGCTGCACCCGCACTCCGACTTCGCGCGCGCCACCGACGTCCTGTTCACCGGCATCTTCTGGTGGGCGGCCGCCGTGTTCGTTGTGGTCGAGGCGCTGCTGCTGGTCGCGCTGGTGCGCTTCCGCCACCGCGAAGGCCGGCCTGCACCCAAGCCGACGCACGGCCACACCCTGATGGAGATCGCCTGGACCCTCGCGCCGGCGGCGATCCTCGTGTTCGTGGCCGTGCCGACGGTGCGCACGATCTTCGCGACCGCCGGGGAGGCGCCCGCCGACGCCCTCAAAGTGGACGTGATCGGTCACCAGTGGTGGTGGGAATTCCGCTACCAGGAGCTCGGGCTCGTCACCGCAAACGAGCTGCACGTCCCGCTTGGCAGGGCCGTGCAGCTTTCCATCACCTCGGCAGACGTGATCCACTCGTTCTGGATACCACCCCTCGGCGGCAAGCGGGACGCCATTCCCGGACACGTGACCCGGATCGCCTTTCGCCCCGATCGGGTGGGTGAGTACACAGGTCAATGCGCCGAGTTCTGCGGCGCCTCCCACGCCAACATGCGACTCCGCGTCGTCGTCGACTCGGACTCCGCATTCGGGCGCTGGGCGACGGTGCAGCTGGCGGGGCCGGCCGCTCCGGCTTCGGGGACGGCCGCCGAGCGCGGCAAGGCCGTGTTCGCGCGCAGCGCCTGCATCGGTTGCCATACGATCCGGGGCGTGTCGCCGGGCGTCATCGGGCCCAACCTCACGCACGTCGGCAGCCGCACGACCATCGCGAGCGGACTGTTTCCCAATGACTCCGCACACCTGGCTCGCTGGATCGCCGACGCGCCGTCTCTGAAACCCGGGTCGCTCATGACGCGCATGCAGCCGCCGCTCACCGACGCCGACATCGCGGCCCTGGTCGCCTATCTCCAGAGCCTGCAATGAAGAGCTGGCTCACCACCACCGACCACAAGCGCATCGGGCTGCTGTACTTCTTCACGGCCTTCGCGTTCTTCTTGATCGGCGGGATCGAGGCGCTGGTGATCCGCGCGCAGCTGGCCCAGCCGAACGGCCATCTCGTCACGGCGGAGACGTACAACCAGCTGTTCACGATGCACGGCACCACGATGGTGTTCCTCGCCCTGATGCCGCTCTCGGCAAGTTTTTTCAATTACATCGTGCCGCTGCAGATCGGCGCGCGCGACGTGGCGTTCCCGCGGCTCAACGCCTTCAGCTACTGGGTGTTCCTGCTGGGGGGACTGTTCCTGAACGCGAGCTGGTTGGTGGGGCCGCTGTTTCATGCCGGTACCCTGAACGTCGCGCCCGACGGCGGCTGGTTCGGGTACGCGAATCTGACCGAACGGCAGTTCTCCCCCGGACCGAACATCGACTTCTGGCTCCTGGGCCTGCAGATCCTGGGCATCTCGTCGCTCGCGGCGGGGTTCAACTTCATCGTCACGATCCTGAACCTGCGGGCGCCCGGGATGAGAATGATGCGCGTGCCCGCGTTCACGTGGATGACGCTGGTGACGCAGTTCCTCGTCATCACGGCGTTTCCCGTGATCACCGTCGGCCTCGCGTTCCTGATGTTCGACCGCTTCTTCGGCACGCACTTCTACGTGCACGAGGCGGGCGCCACGCCGATCCTGTGGCAGCACCTGTTCTGGCTGTTCGGCCACCCCGAGGTGTACATCCTCATCCTGCCGGCCATGGGCATCGTGTCCGACGTGCTCCCGACCTTCGCGCGCAAGCCGCTGTTCGGCTACACGGTCGTGGTGTATTCAGGGGTCCTGATCGGGTTCATGGGATGGGGCGTGTGGAGCCACCACATGTTCTCGGTGGGCCTGGGGCCGATCGCCGACTCCGTGTTCAGCGCCACTACGATGTTGATCGCGGTGCCGACCGGCGTGAAGATCTTCAACTGGATCGCCACGCTGTGGGGCGGGGACATCCGCGGCACCACCGCGCTGCACTTCGCCGTCGGCTTCATCGCGATGTTCATCATCGGCGGGCTCTCGGGGGTCACGCACGCCTCGCCCCCCGCCGACTTGCAGCAGACCGACACCTATTACGTGGTGGCGCACATCCACTACGTGCTGTTCGGCGGCACCATCATGGGCCTGTTCGCCGGGATCTATTACTGGTGGCCCAAGATGACGGGACGGCTCCTGTCGGAGACGCTCGGGAAATGGCACTTCTGGCTGCAGTTCATCGGGATGAACCTGGCGTTTTTCCCGATGCACTTTATCGGTCTCCTGGGGATGCCGCGTCGGGTCTACACGTACCCACCAGAGCTGGGCGTGGCGGATCTGAACCTCTTGTCCACGATCGGAGCGTTCCTGATCGCGCTCTCGATCTCGGTGTTTCTGGTGAACCTGCTGCGGACCCGGACGCACGGCCAGCGGGCGGGGAACGACCCCTGGGGCGGCGCCACGCTCGAGTGGAGCATCGCTTCGCCGCCGCCCGTATACAACTTCTCCGTGATCCCTACGGTCGCGAACCGGCTGCCGCGCTGGAAGACGGAGCACCACGAGCCGATGCGCGATCCCCCCACCACGCCACCGGCGCCGATCCACGTGCCCGGAGGATCGTGGTGGCCGATGCTCGCCGCGCTCGGCCTGCCGATCCTGGCGCTGGCACCGCTCACCCGCACGCTGTGGCTCGCGTTCGTGGGCGCCGCCGTGCTGCTCGCGGGCATCTATCTCTGGGCGTTCGAGCCTTTCGAGGCTTGATATGGTGACGAGCCTGGGGCTCGACAGCCGCAAGATGGCGTTCTGGGCGTTCATCGGCTCGGAGTGCCTGCTGTTCACGTCGCTCATCTCGACCTATCTGGTCTACAAGGGGAGAAGCGTCGTCGGGCCATACCCGCACGAGATCCTGAACATTCCCTTCACCTCGGTCAGCACCTTCGACCTGCTGATGTCGAGCCTCATGATGGTGCTGGCGCTCGCGGCGGTGCAGCGCGGCGACATGCGGTGGGGAAAGATCTGGCTGTTCTCGACCGCGCTGCTCGGCTTCGTGTTCCTGGGCGGGCAGGTGATCGAGTTCACGGAGTTCGTGCACAAGGGTCTGACGCTCCAGACGAACCTGTTCGGCTGCACGTTCTTCGTGCTGACGGGGACGCACGGCGCCCACGTCTCGGTCGGGGTGTTGTGGCTGCTCACGCTGTGGGTGCGGGCGTTGCAGGGGAAACTGACGCAGGCCAACGCCATGACGGTCGAGATCACCGGCCTGTACTGGCACTTCGTGGACGTCGTCTGGATCGTGATCTTCACCGTGGTCTATCTCATCCAATGAACGAACACTCGCATCCCACTGCGGGCGTGTACCTGCGCGTCGCCGCCGTGCTCGTGATCCTCACGGTGCTTGAGGTGGGCGTCTTCTACGTGCCGGCGTTTCGCCCGGTGCTCGTGCCGGTGCTGCTGGTCCTCTCGGCGGCCAAGTTCACGCTGGTCGTGATGTTCTACATGCACCTGAAGGCCGACAGCCCGGTGTTCACGTTCCTGTTCGGCGCGCCGCTGCTCTTGGCCGCCGTCGTGATGGTTGCCCTGCTGTTCCTGCTGCTCGGGGCCCTCACGCTGCGCGGAGCCGCGGGAGCCGGATGACCGCGCCCCCCGACCTGTGGCGTCAGTGGGATCTGCACCCGAGCGTGATCATGGGGCTCGCCCTGCTGGGCGGGCTCTACGTCCATTTGGGGGGGCTCCGAGCGGCGCGGCGGCGCGTCGCGTCGTTCGCGGGGGCGCTCGTCGTGCTGGGCCTGGCGCTCAACGGCCCGCTCCACAACCTCTCCGACGGCTATCTGTTCAGCGCCCACATGGTACAGCATCTGGTGCTGACGCTGGTGTTTCCGCCGCTGCTCCTGTACGGCACGCCGGCGTGGGTGGTCCGGCCGTTGGTCCAGCCACACTGGGTGCATCGCGTCGCGCGCCGGGCCACGCGCCCGCTCGCCGCCGGCGTGCTCTTCTCGGTGCCCATCACGCTGTGGCACTTCCCGCAATTCTACGAAGCGGCGCTCGAGCATCATCCGCTGCACATCGTGCAGCATCTCGTCTTCCTCGCGACGGGGGTTGTGATGTGGTGGCCGGTGCTTTCACCATCGCCCGAGCTGCCGCGCGCCGGCTATCTCACCCAACTGCTGTATCTCTTCGTGCTGGGGTTGCCGATGTCCGTCGCGGGGGCGCTGATCACGCTGTCCGGGGAGGTGCTGTACCCGTTCTACGCGGCGGCGCCGCGCGTGTGGGACGTTGGGCCGCTCGCGGACCAGCAGCTGGGCGGGCTGGTGATGTGGGTCGGCGGGACGATCTACCTGTGGGTGGCGGCGACGGTCGTGTGGTTCCGGTGGGCCGCCCGAGAGGAGCGCGGTGAGGCGGAGAGAGCGGTGCCCTTGGAAGCGTACGGAAACGCGGAAGTCGGAACGCGGAACGCGGAACAGGCGGGCCGACCGCCGTGCTGATGTTCCGCGTTCCGCATTCCGCGTTCCGCGTTCTTATTCGCCCTCTTCCGTCTCCCCTAGCGGATGCAGCCGCAGCGTCTCCGCGATCTTGGGGTGCTGGCGCCACAGGTAGAACCCCATGCCGTACGCCGCGATCGCGTTGCCGATCGCCACATTCCACCAGGCGAGCGAGCCGAGCAGGGGCTGCGCCAGGATCGCCACGGTGACGTAGAAGCCGAACTCGAAGATCGCGAAGAACACGACCACGAGATACAGCGTGGGCGGTGCCACCTCCACCTCGGCCGCCAGCAGGGCCGAGATCGTGCCTACGATGATGAACGCGCTCACATGGATCATGGTGTAGCCGATGATGCGCGAGTACTCGACCACGACCTGGGCGGGGTCGTGCACCCCCCAGAACACCGCCGAGCCGAGCATGGCCGGCGTGAAGAACGGCCGGCCCGCGATGACATCGATGAGCAGAAACCAGAGGGCCACGGCGCCCGCGCCGACCAGTCCGGCGATGAACCCTTCGCGCATGATCCGCGTCAGCTGCATCGATTCTCTCCCCCGAATGGCGCCCGACTGGGAATATGGGGTTTCACTGACCCCGGGCGCGAGCCCGACTGACCCCGGGCGCAAGCCCGGGGATCACCGGGACCGACCTCCCCGTAACCCCGGGCTTGCGCCCGGGGTCGGTACATACGATCTGGTAGGCAACACAACAGCGAGGCCACATGACTTTCTCCCGACGGCTCGTGTACCCGCTGTGCCTACTCGCCGGCTCGCTGCTCGCGGTCGTGGCGGGCGCGCTCCATCCCGACATCGCGGGCCAGGACGGCCCGAGCCAGCTCGCCGCGATCGCCCAGAGCCGGGCGTGGCCCGCGATCCATTGGGCGTTCCTGTTCAGCTTCCCCCTGGCACTGCTCGGCCTGGTGGGAGTGGTGGGAAGGCACGTCGGCACGGCGGGGGAGAGCCCGGCCCGGGCCGGTGTGATGCTCGCCACCTTCGCGTACGCCTTGTGGGTGATCATCGTCGCGTTCATGGGCGGCGCGGGGTTGGCCCTGGCGCGGAGCTTCGCGACCGCCGACGCGGGCATGACCGCCACGCGGGCCGTGTTCGTGTTCGACATGCTGCGCCCCTTCGCGCTCGATGCGCAGCGCGTGGCGGGATTCGCCCTCGGGCTCGCGACGGCGCTGTTCGGCTGGGGCCTGCTGGACGGCAAGGTGCTGCCGCGCTGGCTCGGCGGCGCCGCGGTGGCGGCAGGCGGGGTGGCAATCGTGCTGGCGCTCGTCTTCCGGGAAGACACGAAGGCAGATCAGGCCGCCTTCGTGCTTCCCGTGGTGTGGCAGCTCGTGACCGGAGTGGTGATGCTGCGTCGAGTGTGACTGTCGCGGGGGCGCAACAGTAGCGCGACGCCGTACGAGGTTGGCACCTTTGTGCACGTTGTGCACCTGTGGTGATGACGCATGCGCACGATGCGCGTCCTTCGTTCACATCGGTTCCTCGTCGTCACCGCCGTCGCCACCATCGGCGCTCTGGGTGTGTGGATCCTCGCCCGTCAATCGTCCAGCCCGAATTCCGCCGTCGTCGCGCGCGTGAAGCGTGGGCCGTTCGTGGTTACCGTCACGACGGCCGGTGAGCTGCGCGCGAAAAAGTTCGTCCAAGTCACCGCGCCTCCCCAGCTGCAGCAGGCCGGCGTCTATCAGATCAAGATCGCGTCGCTCGTGCCGGAAGGCACGGTCGTGAAGCAAGGCGAGCAGGTCGCCGAGCTCGATCGTTCGGCGCTCGCCAGCAAGCTCGCCGACGTCACGCTCGCGCTCCAGAAAGCCGAAGCCCAGTACGAGCAGGCGCAGCTCGACTCGGCGCTCACCCTGTCGGGCGCGCGCGAGAGCATCCGGACGATGGAGCTGGGCCTCGAGGAGAAGAAGCTCGCCAAGGAAGAGGCCGTCTATGAGGCGCCTACCGTCAAGCGACAGGCGGAGATCGACTACGAGAAGGCGGAGCGCGCCCTGGCGCAGGCCAAGACGGATTACGAGACCAAGACCGAGCAGGCGCGCGCCAAGATGCGCGAGGTCGGTGCCGATCTGGCGCGACAGAAGAACACGCTCACGGTGGTGCAGGACGTGATGGCCGGCTGCTCGGTCAAGGCCCCTACGCCCGGCATGGTGATCTACGCCAAGGAGTGGAACGGGAAGAAGCGCACGGCGGGCTCGCAGGTGTCGTCGTGGGATCCGGCCGTCGCCACCTTGCCCGACTTCACGGACATGGAGTCCGTCACCTACGTCAACGAGATCGACGTCCGCAAGATCGCCGTCGGCCAGCCGGCAGTCATCACGCTGGACGCCGATCCGTCCAAGCGGTTCAGCGGGACCGTGTCGAGCGTCGCCAATGTGGGTGAGCAGCGCCCCAGCACCGATGCCAAGGTATTCGAAGTGAAGGTGGCGGTAGTCCAGTCGGACACGACGCTCCGGCCCGGCATGACCACGGGAAACGCGATCGAGACGCTCAAGGTGCCGGATGCCCTGTTCGTCCCGCTGGAAGCCGTGAGCAACGAGGACAGTGTGGCGCTGGTGTACCGTCTCTCGGGCGCGCGGGCCACGAAGCAGGAAGTCGTCACGGGAGCGATGAACGACGACGAAGTCGTCGTCGCACGCGGCCTGGCCGAGGGCGATCGCGTGCTGTTGACGGTGCCCCCGGGGCACGAGAAGCTCAAGCTCGCGCCCCTGCCCGCCGCCGACGTCGCGAAGCCCGCCAGCGTGACCGCGGGAAGCTCGACGCCGCCTCCCACCCCAGCGGCGAACCAGGATTGACCGGTGCGCTGGGATCGCGAAGCGCTCGCCCGGCTCCGCGGTCGGATCAGCGCGCGCCTCGGATTCAGCGTCCAGACGGCCGTCGAGGCCGTGCGGCACAACAAGCTGCGCGCCGGGCTCACGTCGCTCGGCATCCTGTTCGGCGTCGCCTCCGTGATCGCCATGCTGGCCATCGGCAAGGGCGCCGAGCGGGAGATCCTCGAGCAGATGCGCCTGCTCGGCTCCAACAACGTGGTCATCACGCCGCTGGTGGAGCAAAAGGAAGGACCGGTCGAGGACCAGCAGCCCGACAAGCAGGTCAAGAAATTCTCCCCCGGCCTCACCTACGCTGACGCGCAGGCGATCGCGCGGGTGATCCCCGCGGTCGAGGTGACGAGCGGCGAGATCGTCCTCAACACGACCATCACGCGCGAAGGGCGCCGCCGCTCGGGCAAGGTCGTGGGCGTGGATACGACTTACTTCCGCCTCACGAACCTGGGGCTGCGCCGCGGCACCTGGTTCACGCCCCTGCAGGTGGAGCGCGGCCTGCCGGTGGCCATCGTCGGCCATGCCGTGCGCACGCGCTTCTTCACTACCGAAGACCCCATCGGCAAGCCGCTCAAGGTCGGCGACACCTGGGTGACGGTGATCGGTGTGCTCGACGAGCGGCGGGTGAGCGACCAGGCGGTGCAGCGACTCGGCATCCGCGACGCCAACATGGACGTCTACGTGCCGGTGCACACGCTGCTGCTGCGGTTCCGCAACCGCGCACAGGTGACGCAGCGCGACATCGAGCTCGCGGCACGCGCGCCGGGTGCCGTCGCGCGAGATACGACCACGGAATCCGACGAGCAGCGCCGCGAGCGGAGCAACCGCAATCAGCTCGACCGGGTCATCGTGCGCGTGACCGAGTCGCAGCTCGTGCCCGGGGTAGCGGACGTGGTGCAGCGGATGCTCGCCCGCCGTCACAACGCGGTGGTGGATTTCGAGATCACGGTGCCCGAGCTGCTCCTGAAGCAGGAGCAGCGCACCAAGACCATCTTCAACATCGTGCTCGGCGCGATCGCGTCGATCTCGCTGGTCGTCGGCGGCATCGGGATCATGAACATCATGCTGGCCTCCGTGCTCGAGCGCATCCGCGAGATCGGCGTGCGTCGCGCGGTGGGGGCCACGCAGCGGGACATCCTGCTGCAGTTCCTGAGCGAGGCCGTGCTGATCAGCGTCGCGGGTGGCGTGGCCGGCATCGTCGTCGGCGCCGCACTGAGCACGGCCATCGAGCGGGTCGCGGGCATCGCCACGATCGTCTCGTGGCTCTCGGTGGTCGTCGCCTTCGGCGTCGCGATCAGCGTCGGCATCGCGTTCGGGATCGTGCCGGCTTACCGCGCCGCGCGCGCGGATCCCGTCGTCTGCCTTCGCTACGAGTGACCCCATGACCCATCGTGCCTGCAGTCGCGCCGTCCTGTCCCTTGCCTTGGCGGTCCGCGTCGGCGCGCAGCAGCCCCAGGCGGTGACGCTGCAGGACGCGGTCGCGCTGGCGCAGCGCCAGGGATACCAGGCGCGCGCCGCCACGGCGACACGCGACGCGGCGCGCTACCGCGCCCGGGCGTTCACGGCGCGCCTGCTGCCGCAGCTGTCGCTCTCGGGCATCGTCCCGAACTACAGTCGGGCGATCATTCCCGTCCTGCAACCGGACGGCCGCACCCAGTTCGTGCCGCAGCACCAGACCGACGCGTCGCTGAACATGACGCTGTCGCAGAAGCTGCCGGTCGTGGGGGGTGATCTGTTCGTGTCCTCAGCGCTGGCCCGCGTCACGGTCGCGGGTCAGCAATCGCTCGAGACCTGGTCGTCCACCCCGGTCTCGATCGGCCTGGCGCAGGACATCTTCCGGCCCAACGTGGTCGCGTGGGATCGACGCGAGCAGGCCGCGCGCGCCGAGCTCGCCGACCGGCAGTTTCTCGAAGACATGGAGAACGTCGCGCTGCAGACGAGCGAGGCGTTCTTCGACGTGTACGCGGCAAGGGTGGCGCTCGACAACGCGGAGAAGAACGCCGCGGTGAACGATACGCTGTACAAGCTCAACACCGGCCGGCTGGAGGTCGGGAAGATCGGCGAAAACGACCTGCTGCAGAGCGAGCTGGCGCTGGTCCGCGCGCGCACCACCCTGCAGAGCGCCCGGCTCGACTTCGAGCGCGCCACGGATGGCCTGCGCCTGTCGCTCGGCCTACCTGCGGGCACGGCGTTGCAAGTGGCGGTGAGCACCGTGCTGCCGGATTTCGAGGCCGACACGGCGCGCGCCGTGGCGGAGGCCCTGCGCAACCGCGCGGCGGTGAGCGATGTGGTACTACAGGATGTCCTGGCGCGGCGGCGCGTGACCGAGGCGAAGCTGGCGAGCGGCGTCGGCGCCACGGTGTCGGCCAGCTTCGGCCTCAACGCGACGGCGGCCGAGGCGAGCCTGGCGTATCAGCACCTGCTCGAAGCGCGGCAGTTCACCCTGGCGGTGCAGGTGCCCCTCGTGCAATGGGGTGCGCGCAGAGACGGCGTGCAGGCGGCCGAAGCCGACCGTGAGCGGGTGGCGAGCACCACCCAGGCGACGCTCGACCAGATCGCGCACGACGCGTACTTCGCCGCCTTGCAGCTGGCGCAAGCCCGTCGCACCGTCGCCTTGCTGGCCAAGGCCGACACGGTCGGGGCCAAGCGCTTCGAGGTGGCGTACAACCGCTACGTGATCGGGCGCATCACGCTGGACAATCTCTACATCGCCCAGACGGAAAAGGACCAGGCCCTGGCGCAGTTCGTCCAGTCGCTGCGCGGCTACTGGGAGGCCTACTACCGGCTGCGCCGCCTCACCCTGTTCGACTTCGAGACGGGCCAGGCGATCCGGCGCTGAGTCCTAGCGCGCGCGGATCCTCACGACCTGACCGAGCCAGCCATCGGAGCTGTCCCCCGTGCGCGACAGCACCTGGAGCGTGACCACGTCGCCGGGCTTCACCTTGCGGAGCGCTTCGCGCAACGCCGCCCGCGTCCGAGTCGGGGTACCGTTCACGGCGACGATGATGTCGGGACCGAACTGGTCGTCCGCGGGGCGCAGCCGGCCGTACGCGGGGCCGTCCGGGGCCACGTCGGTGATGACCAGGCCGCCGCCGCGATCGATCACGGGCTTGAGCCGCGGGTTCTGGGCGTCGTCCTGGGTGAGGGGCTGGACCGAGATCCCCAGCATTTCCTCCTTGGTCGACGCCTCTCCCTTCGGCTTGGCGCCGGCGCTCGCGACATCGGTATCCGCCTCGCTCGGGGCGCGTGCCAGCCGCACGGTGAGCGCCTTGCGCTCGCCGCCCTGGCGCAGCACGGTGATCTGCACCGCGTCGCCGGGCTTCTTGAAGGCGACCTTCTGCTGCAACTGCGGTGTGTTGTCGATGGACTCGCCGTCCAGCGTCACGATCACGTCGCCGAGCTGGATGCCGGCCTTCTTGGCCGGAGAGTTGTCGTCGGTGAAGCTCTTCACGACCACGCCGGTGATCTGCTTGAGCCCGACGGCCGCCGCGTCGTTCTCGTCCGCGTCGACGATCCCGATGCCCATCACGGCGCGCTCGACGTGTCCCGTCTTGACGAGCTGGTCCATCACGGTGCGCGCCAGATTGATCGGGATGGCGAAGCCGTAGCCCGCGTAGAACCCGGTCTCGCTCGCGATGGCCGAGTTGATGCCGATCACCTGGCCGCGGATGTTGACGAGCGGCCCGCCCGAGTTGCCGGGGTTGATGGCGGCGTCGGTCTGGATGAAATCCTGAATGGCGTAGCGCGTCTGCTGCAGCCCGGCGAGGAGCCGCCCCTTGGCGCTGACGATGCCGGCCGTCACCGTGAAGGCGAACGCCTCCCCCAGCGGGTTCCCGATGGCGAGCGCCCACTCGCCCACGCGGGTCGAGTCCGAATTGCCGAACTGCACCGTGGGCAAACCACGCGTGTCGATCTTGATGACGGCGACGTCGGTGTTGGGATCCGTCCCGACGACCTTGGCGGTGAACTCGCGCTTGTCGTACAGCTTCACGGTGACCTTGTCGGCGCCGGCGACGACGTGGTTGTTCGTGAGGATATAGCCGTCGCCCGAGACGATGAACCCCGAGCCGGAGCCCTGCTCGACCTGCGGCCGCCGGCGGAGGTTGGGGAAGAAGTCCTCGAACCCCGGCGGCAGCCGCTGGTCCTGAGCGCGCTCGACGTGCTGCGATCGGATGAATACGACAGCGGGTTTCACGTGCTCGGCCACGGCGACGAACGCGTCGCCCAGGTCCGCCGTCGACTTGAGCGCGGGCGGCGGCAACCGCGGCGCCGCGGCCTGCGCGGCGGCGATGGACTCCGTCGCCCCGCTCCGGTTGGGCAGACTGAGCGTGGAGGCGAAGGCCAACCCGAACACGAACGCAATCGCCACCAGGGTCCCGAACTTCAACCAATCCCGCGTACGTACCGACATCGCCGTTTCTTCCGTAAGTAGAGGTTACTTTTTCTTGTCGTCGTCCACGATCTCGTAGTCCGCGTCGACGACGTTGTCTTTCTTCTCGGCCGTGGCGCCTTCCGGGCCGCCGGTCGGCGGCTCCGCGCCCGCGCCCGGAGCGCCGGCCCCGCGCTGCGCCGCGTACAGCGACGCGCCCGCGGCGGAATACGCCTGCTGCAGCTCCTCCAGTGCCCGGGAGATCTCGTCGCCGTTGCCGGAGCGGAGAGCCTGCTTGGCACCCTCCAGGCCCTTGTCGAGCCGGCCCTTCAGCGAGGCGTCGAGCTTGTCGACCCACTCTTTGGTGTTCTTCTCCACCTCGTACACCAGCGAGTCGAGCCGGTTGCGGCGCTCGATGTCGTCGCGGCGCCGCTTGTCCTCGGTGGCGTGGGCCTCGGCGTCCTTGACCATCTTGTCGATGTCTTTGTCGGCCAGCCCGGACGAGGCCTCGATCCGGATCTTCTGCTCCTTCCCGGTGGCCTTGTCCTTGGCCGAGACGTGGAGGATGCCGTTCGCGTCGATGTCGAACGTCACCTCGATCTGCGGCACGCCGCGTGGAGCGGGTGGAATCCCCGTCAGCTGGAACTTGCCGATGGTCCGGTTGTCGACGGCCATCTGGCGCTCGCCCTGGAGCACGTGGATCTCGACCGTCGTCTGTGTGTCCTCCGCGGTCGAGAAGATCTCCGACTTCTTGGTCGGGATCGTGGTGTTCCGGGGGATGAGCACGGTGGTGACGCCGCCCAGCGTCTCGATGCCGAGCGACAGCGGCGTTACGTCGAGCAGCAGCACGTCCTTCACCTCGCCCGCGAGCACGCCGCCCTGGATCGCCGCGCCGATCGCCACGACCTCGTCCGGGTTCACGCCCTTGTGTGGCTCCTTGCCGAAGAAGCTCTTGACGATCTCCTGGACCTTGGGCATGCGGGTCTGGCCGCCCACCAGGATTACCTCGTCGATCTCCGTGGGCTTGAGCCCCGCATCCTTCAGGGCCTGTTCCATTGGAGGAATGGTCCGCTTGACCAGATCGTCGACCAGCTGCTCGAGCTTCGCCCGGGTCAGGGTGAGGTTCAAGTGCTTCGGCCCCGACTGGTCCGCCGTGATGAACGGCAGGTTGATCTCCGTCTGCATCACGGTCGACAGCTCCATCTTGGCCTTCTCGGCGGCTTCCTTGAGGCGCTGCAGCGCCATGGGATCCTTGGAGAGGTCGATGCCCTGGTCGCGCTTGAATTCCCCGACCAGCCACTCGATGATGCGCGCGTCGAAGTCGTCGCCGCCCAGGTGCGTGTCGCCGTTGGTGGACTTCACCTCGAACACGCCCTCCGCGAGCTCGAGCACGGAAATGTCGTAGGTGCCGCCGCCCAGGTCGTAGACGGCGATTTTCTCTTCCTTCTTCTTGTCGAGCCCGTACGCGAGCGCCGACGCCGTCGGCTCGTTGATGATCCGGACGACGTCGAGCCCCGCGATCTTGCCGGCATCCTTGGTAGCCTGGCGCTGCGAGTCGTTGAAGTAGGCGGGGACCGTGATCACGGCCTTTTCGACCTTGTGGCCGAGGTAATCTTCCGCCGTCTGCTTCATCTTTTGCAGGATCATCGCGGAGATCTCGGGGGGCGTGTAGCGCTTGCTCTGGATCTCGACCGAGGCGAGCCCGTTCGGGCCCTCCATCACCTTGTAGGGAACGCGCTTCGTCTCCTCCACCACCTCGCCCATCCGCCGCCCCATGAAGCGCTTGATCGAGAAGATCGTGTTCTGGGGGTTGGTGACCGCCTGCCGTTTCGCCACCTGGCCGACCAGCCGCTCCCCGTCCTTCGTGAACGCGACCACGGACGGCGTAACGCGACCGCCTTCGGCGTTGGGAATGACGACGGGATCCCCACCCTCCATCACTGCCACCACCGAGTTGGTGGTACCGAGGTCGATCCCGATGATTTTCTCAGCCATGACGAATGCTCCTCATCCTAAGGTCGATGCGCGAACGTAGTCGGGCGTCGCAGAGGCAAGCCCCGTGCCCGGAAAAGATGTCAATTTGACAGGTTAGGGGAGGTTCGGGAAGGTTAGGGAGGTCAGGGGAGGTTGAGCCTGTGCCGGAGCAACCTCCCCCAACCTCCACCGTCCTGCCAAACCTCCACAACCTTAGATTTTAGTCCGTGATCCCGTACAAAGACGACAATCCGACCGATCTGACACCCGTCGTCACCGTCGGCCTCATCGTCGTCAACGCGCTGGTCTGGCTGTTGGTTCAAGGGGCCGGTGTCGACAGCCAGCAGCTGGTCCGGTCGGTGTGCGAGCTGGGCCTGATCCCCGGCGAGGTGTTGCGCACCGTGCCGCCGGGAACGGCGGTGCCCGTGGGGCAGGGCATGCGCTGTCTGGTCACGGCGCAGCCGCACTGGTGGACGGTGGCCACCTCGATGTTCCTGCACGCGGGCTGGATCCACATCATCGGCAACATGTGGTTCCTGTGGGTGTTCGGGAACAACATCGAGGACTCGATGGGACACGCGCGGTTCGTGGTGTTCTATCTCTTGTGCGGAGTGGCCGCGGCGGCCGCGCAGATGGTGAGCGACCCGGGGTCGGCGGTGCCGATGGTGGGCGCGTCCGGGGCGATCAGCGGCGTGATGGGAGCCTACATTCTCCTGTACCCGCGGGTGCGGGTGCACACGATCGTGTGGCTGGGGTTCTTCGTGACGACGGTGGCCCTGCCGGCGTACGTGATGCTGGGCTACTGGTTCTTCTACCAGCTGCTGCTGGGCACCGTCGGCGCGCTGTCGCGCATGGAGGGCGGGACCGCGTTCTGGGCGCACGTGGGGGGGTTCGTGGCGGGGATGGCGCTGATCCGGCTGTTCGTGAACCCGGAGTACCTGGAGCGCCGGCGCTCCCGGGTGATCATTCTTCCGCGTGGTGCTTGATCGTCTTTCCTTCCGCCACGAACACGACGTCTTCCGCGATGTTCGTCGCCAGGTCGGCGACGCGCTCGAGGTTGCGGCTGACCAGGAACAGGTCCATCGCCGCCCCGATGATGTGGGGGTCTTCCATCATGTGGGTGAGGAGGATCCGGAACACCGAGCGGTTCAGGGCGTCGACCGAGTCGTCGCGGCGGCAGATCTCGCGGCCCAGGGCGGCGTCGCCGCGCACGAACGCATCGAGCGCCCCCGAGAGCATGGCCCGCACCTGACGCGCCATCTCGAGCAGCTCGGGCTCCGGGGCGACCATGCGCGCGCCCAGCAGGCGCTCGGCCGATTGCGCGATGTTCACGGCGTGGTCGCCCACGCGCTCGAGGTCGTTGGCGATCTTGGTGGCGGCGACGAGCAGCCGCAGGTCGCGCGCCATGGGCTGCTGCGTGGCCAGCAGGTCGATCACCGTCTCCTCGATCTCGAGCTCGAGGGCGTCGATGGCGCGATCGCCCGCGATCACGCGCGTCGCGTACTCGGCGTCGCGCTTGAGCAGCGCGTCGAGGGCGTGACCCAGGGCCTCCTGGGCCTCGCCCGACATGGTGAGGAGCTTGGCCTTGAGCTCGGCGAGCTCGTCGTGAAAGTGGCGGTGCGCCCCGGGGCGTGGCCCCGGGGTCGGCTTGCTGGCGCCTGTGTGCCCACTCATCCGAACCGTCCCGTGATGTAGGCCTCGGTACGCTCGTCCGCGGGCCTCGTGAAGAGCTGCTTGGTATCGCCGAACTCGATCAGGTGACCGAGGTAGAAAAATCCCGTCAAGTCCGACACGCGGGACGCCTGCTGCATGTTGTGCGTCACGATGACGATCGAATAGCTCTGCTTCAGCTCCACCAGCAGCTCCTCGATGCGCTGCGTGGCGGCCGGATCGAGCGCCGAGCAGGGCTCGTCCATCAGCAGCACCTCGGGCTCGTTGGCGAGCGCGCGCGCGATGCAGAGGCGCTGCTGCTGGCCGCCCGACAGGCTGGTCCCGGGCGCCTCGAGGCGGTCTTTCACTTCGTCCCACAGCGCCGCCTGGCGCAGCGCGCGCTCGACGCGCTCGGGCATGTCGCGCTCGGGAGCGAGGGCGTTGAGGCGCGGCCCGTAGGCCACGTTGTCGAAGATGCTCTTGGGAAACGGGTTCGGCTGCTGGAACACCATACCGACCTCGCGCCGCAGCGCCACCGCATCCATGCCGCGCGAGAACACGGAGACCCCCTCGAGCAGGATGTCGCCCGTATGGCGCGTGCCGGGGATGAGCTCGTTCAACCGGTTGATGGAACGCAGGAACGTGCTCTTGCCGCACCCCGAGGGCCCGATCAAGGCGGTCACGGCACGGCGCGGGATCGTGAACGTCAGATCGAACAGCGCCTGCGTGCCGCCGTACCAGAAGGCATAGCGCCGGACGTCGATCACCGGAGTGGCGGTCTGGGTCGGGTGCTGCACGAGGCGCGGCGTGCGTGCCGCTTCCTGGGGGACGAGTTCGACCGCTGCTGCCGTCATCCGAACCTCCCGGTAATGTATGCTTCCGTCTGCTCCTGCGCCGGTTTGGTGAACAGCTCTTCGGTGCGGCCGACCTCGACCAGATCGCCGAGGTAGAAGAAGGCCGTGTAGTCGGAGACCCGGCCGGCCTGCTGCAGGTTGTGCGTGACGATCACGATGGTGTAACGGTGCTTGAGCTCGTGGCACAGCTCCTCGATCCGCTGCGTGCCTGCGGGATCGAGCGAGGCCGTCGGCTCGTCGAGCAGCAGCACCTCCGGCTCGGGAGCGAGGGCGCGCGCGATGCAGAGGCGCTGCTGCTGGCCGCCCGACAGGTCGAGCGCGCTCTTCTTCAGCCGGTCTTTCACCTCGTCCCACAGGGCAGCGCGGCGGAGGGCCTGCTCGACGGCCGCATCGACCTCGCCGCGCGAGCGCCCGCCGTTCACCCGCAGTCCCGCGGCGACGTTGTCGTAGATCGTCATCGTGGGGAAGGGCGTCGGGCGCTGGAACACCATGCCGATGCGGCGACGCAGCTGGACGGGGTCCACGCCCGCGTCGTACACGTCGGCGCCGTCGAGCAGCACCGTGCCGGTGACCCAGCCGCCCTCGGACAGCTCGTGCATGCGGTTCAGACACCGCAGGAACGTGCTCTTGCCGCAGCCCGATGGGCCGATCACCGCGGTCACGCTGTGTGCCGGGAACAGGATGGACACGTCCTTCACCACGGCCCGGCGGCCGTACAGGGCCGTGAGCCGCACGGCCTCGAGCTGGAGCCGGGCGTCAGCGGGCGGCGCCATGGCGGGAGCGTAGCGCCCAGCGGGCGGTAAGAGAGAGCAGCAGCACCAGCCCCATCAGCACGAGCGCGGCTGCCCAGGCCAAGCGGTGCCACTCGTCGAACGGGCCGGTCCCGTAGGTGAAGACTTGGAGCGACAGGGTTTGCATCGGCTGCAGGATGCTGGAGCTGAAGTTCAGGTTTCCGAGCGCGGTGAACAGCAGCGGCGCCGTCTCTCCCGCGATGCGCGCGATGCCCACGAGACAACTGGTAAGAATCCCCGCCAGCGCCGTGCGGGCGACGATGCGGAGCGATGTGCGCCAGCGCGGATATCCCAAGGCGAGGGCGGCCTCGCGCAGCGAGTGGGGCACCAGGCGCACCATTTCTTCCGTGGTGCGCGCAATCATCGGCACCATCAGAACGGCCAGCGCCACGCTCCCGGCGAGCGCGGAAAAGTGCCCCATCGGCCGGACGAGCCAGGTCCAGGCGAAGATGCCCACGACGATGGACGGGGTGCCGTTCAGCACGTCCGCGACGAACCGCACGATCCAGCCGAACCGGCCCGACCCGTACTCGGCGAGGTAGAGGCCGGTCCCGATGCCGATCGGCAGACCGATCAGCGCCGCGACTCCCACGATGATCACCGTGCCGACGATGGCGTTCGCCACGCCGCCGCCCGCCTGGCCGGCAGGCACCGGGTTCTTGACGAAGAAGTTCCAGTCGAGGGACGACGCGCCTTTGACCACCAGGTAGCCGAGGATAACGGCGAGCGCCAGTACGGCCACAAACGACAGCACACCCACCAGCGTCGTCATCAGGCCGCTGACGAGACGACGGCGCAGGCGACGCGCGCTCACAGGGCTCGGCTCCCCACGGCCGTGCCGCGCGCGACGCGCCAGATCATGAGGCGCGCCAGCGCGTTCACGACCACCGTGACGACGAACAGAATGAGCCCCACCTCGAACAGCGCCGACAGGTAGAGATTGGTGGTCGCCTCGCTGAACTCGTTGGCGACCGCGGCGGCCATGGTGTAGGCGGGCTGCAGCACCGACAGGCCGATGTCGTGGCGGTTGCCGATCAGCATGGTCACCGCCATCGTCTCGCCCAGCGCGCGTCCCAGCCCCAGGATCACCGCGCCGATGAGACCGGCCCGGCCGTAGGGAACCACGGCGGTCCATACCGCTTCCCAGCGCGTGGCGCCCATGCCGAGCGCCGCTTCCCGCTGGCTCGACGGCACCGCGAGCAGCACTTCGCGCGACACCGCCGCGATGTAGGGCACGATCATGATGGCGAGGATCACGCCGCCCGCGAGCAGCGAGTTGCCGTAGAACACGCCCTGCAGGAACGGCGTCCAGCCCAGCACGCCGCGCAGCGGCGGGACGACGTACCCGCGCAGGAACGGTATCAGCACGAAGATGCCCCACAGGCCGTACACCACGCTCGGGATCGCGGCCAGCAGCTCGACCAGGAACGCCACCGGCTGGCGCAGCCACTTGGGGGAGAACTCTGTCAGATAGATCGCGACGCCGAGCGCCAGGGGCACGGCGAAGAGCAGCGCCAGGAGCGAGGAGGCGAGGGTCCCAAAGATCATGGGCGCCGCGCCGAACACGCCCGCGACCGGGTCCCAGACCGAGGTCCAGAGGAAGCGGACCCCGAACCGGGTGATCGCGGGCCACGCGCTCGCCACCAGCTCGGCGAGGAGCGCGACGAGCAGCAGGGGGAGCGACAGCGCCAGGCCGGTGAGCGCGGCGCGGTACAGCCGATCGACGGCGTTGCGTCCGACGAGCGCGGGGCGATCGGGCGCTACCGGGCTGCCGTCGTCCACACCGACTTGCCGCCGGCCGTGATGCTCTTCAAGCGCACCTCGATCCAGGGGCCGAGCTGCTTGGGCAGCGGCGCGTAGCCGAGCGGCGCGGCGCGGGCCTGGCCTTGCGTCTCCGCCCACCATACGAACTTCACGAGGGCGGCCGCCTTGGCGGCGTCGTCGTACTGTCTGTGCAGCAGGAACCACGTGAAGCTCGCGACGGGATACGCCGCGTCGCCGTCCGGGTTGGTGATCGACACGCGGAAATCCGTCGTCGGTCCCATGTCCTTCATGGCGCCCGCCGCGGCGGCGGTGATGCTCTCGAGCGAAGCAGCGATAAACTTGCCCGCCTTGTTGCGGACGCTGCCGGCGGGAAGCTGGTTGGCCATGGCGTAGCCCAGCTCGACGTAGCCGATGGCTCCGGGGGTCTGCTTCACCGTGGCGGTGACGCCCTCGTTGCCCTTGCCGCCCAGTCCCACGGGCCAGTTCACCGACGGACCGCGCCCCACCTTCTGCTCCCACTCGGGGCTGACCTTCGACAGATAGTCGGTCCAGATGAACGTCGTGCCCGAGCCGTCGGAGCGGTGTACGACCACGATGTCGGCGTCCGGCAGCTTGACGCCGGGGTTGGCCGACGCGATGCGCGCATCGCTCCACTTGGTGAGCTTCCCGAGGAAGATGTCGGCGAGCACGTCGGGCGTGAACTTGAGCGTCGCCTTCACGTCGGGGAGGTTGTAGGTGGGGACGTCGCCGCCCAGGACCGTGGGGATGTGCAACACGTTGCCGTTGATGGCGGCGATGGCGGAGTCTTTCATCGGCGCGTCGGTCGCTCCGAAATCGACCGTGCCGTCGGAGAACTGGCGGATGCCGCCGCCCGACCCGATCGACTGATAGTTGAGCTGCGCGTCGGAGTGCGACTGGTTGTAGGTCAGCATCCAGTCCTGATAGATGATGTTGGGGAAGGTCGCGCCGGCGCCGTTGAGCTTCACCTGCGCCGCGGCAGGGGCGGCAAGGGCGGCAAGGGCGAGCAGGGAGAATTTCGTCATGGTGCGTGCCTCGTCCGAGTTAGAAATTGATCTGCGTTTGGAACAGGGCCTGGGAGCGCGTCGCGTAGTTCTGTGTGTTCAGGACATCGGTCTGGAAGTCCGAGTAATCCCAGTCCGCGAGCAGGCGCCAGTTCGGCGACAGCTGATACGAGACACCTGCGATGTAGCGCGTCCGCTTGTCGATGGCACCCGCCTGTGCGTGCGTGACATCGACGCGCGCGATGACCCCGACCTTGGACTGCGGGACCTTGTAGACGCCGAACGCGCTGTAGACGTGCCCGTTGAGCGCGCTCAGCTGGCCGTCCTGCGTGATCGCGGCCTCGCCCGCGAGCGTGATCTGCCTGGACCGATAGGAAATCATCCCGATGAAGCGGTTCCGGTCCCCCGTCAGGGCCCGGCCGTACCCGGCGTAGCCCGTGATTCGCAGGCCGCCCACCCGGCTCGAATCGTCGGTGTCGAGGACGCGGACCGAAGCCCGCGCCTGGGCGTCCTTGCCCTGGCCCGTCGACGTGCCCGAGTAGAACGTCCCGTTGACGACGGTGAGCTGGAAATTGACCTTGTCGGCCATCCACTTCCCGTCCACGCCCACGCCGTAATCCGCCGCCGACATGTAGCCGGCGCGGTCCATCGCCATCGCGCCCTGCACGCGGTAATCCCACAGCGCCTCTTCCCAGTCGAGCCAGGGCGTGTGGATCAGCCCGCCCTTGAACGTGAGCGGGCTGCCCTGCGGCGTATACGTCGCGAAGGCGTACTTGAGGCGAAGCCGAAGCGAGTTGTCGGTCGCCTGGGGAGTGGTTCCGGGGATAGCGCCGAAGCGTTGGACGTCGACCGTGACCCGCGTCGTGACCCCGCCTGCGAACCGGCCGAGGACGTTCACGTACGCGCGCGTGATATCGAAGTTGTTGAAATGGTTGACCGAGTCTTTCAACTGATACACGTACTGCGTGTATACCAGGGCGCCGGCGGTCACCTGGGGCGCCGGCGGAGGGGCCTGTTGAGCGGCGAGCGGGGCGGCGCCCGCCGCGGCGGCCATGACGGCCGCTCCGAGCGCTCCACGGATGAAGGACGGCATTGAGTGTCTCCCCTCCTGCGGGAATGGTTTGTGGTGTGCGTGCGACATCGGTGCATAACGAAGCCCCGGCGCGTCACGGACGAGCGCGCGGGATGTAACAGGTTCGTAACGGGGGGCAGGGCGATGCGCCTTGCCGCCTCCCGTACGCCTTCCTAGCGTACACCCCTCGTGGCCACCGAACTGCCGGAGCTCGCCGTCGTCAAGGGGACCTGCTATCCCCTGTTCGCGTACGACATCGCGCAGGCGATCGACCTGGACGGCGCCGAGCGGCGCATCCTCGCGGGGACCGAGCGGCAGACCGTCAAACAGAAGCGCCGCGCGCCGGCGTTCTTCGAGTATCGGCCGGCACCGTTGCGGGTGTCGCTGCCCGCGCCGCCGCTCTCCCTCGGGTCGTTCAGCACCGGGTCGACCGTGGAGGTCTTGCTCTACGATTTCGGCGCCGTGTCACTGAGCTACGCGATCCCGATCGAAGGCCCGCTCGCGGCGCTGGCATCGCTCTCGAGCGAGCTGTGGGGCAACGAGCGGCTGCTCGCGGATTCGCGCGGCCACGTGGAGCGGCTGGTACAGACGCTCGGACCAGCGGCCGTCCGCCCCCAGATCGTCGATTTCGTCGAGGACTACGCGCTCTTCGAGGTCGAGCGCTTCACGCCGGCGTGCGACGCCGCCACGCTCGCGGCGCAGCACGCCCACACGATCGCGCAGATCCTCCGCGCCGAGCCGCACAGATTGTCGCAGCAGGAGATCGCCGACGCGACCTCGTCGCGGCTGTCATTCGGTCCCGACGACGCCACGTTCATCGACACCGACGTGACGCTGCTGTTCGATCCGGAGGGCGAGGACGTGCGCGCCGTGATCGAGTTCGCCAACACGCAGCTCTTGGAGATGCGCTACCTCGATCAGCAGCTGGACGACGCGCTGGAGCGGGCCTACGGCCTGCTGTCGCAGCGGCGTTGGTCGGCGCTGAGGGTGCCGAGCCTGTACGGCTCCGATCTGCGCGAGCTGGCGCAGCTGCAGCTCGACGCGGCCATTCTGTTCGAGCAGGTGACGAACGCCCTGAAGTTGATCGGCGAGCAGTACCTCACCCGCGTGTACGGCTTCGCATCGCGGCGGTTTCATCTCGCGGAATGGGACGTCAGCATCACCCGCAAGCTGCAGACGATCGACAGCATCTACAGCCGGATGGCCGATCGCGCCGCCACCCGCCGGCTGGAGATGCTGGAGTGGATCATCATCCTGCTGTTCACGATCTCGATCATCGTTTCGCTGGGACCGGCGCTGCTGCCGCATTGAGGAAACGGGTCAGCCGCGGGGAGCAGTCGGCCCCGGGGTTTCACGTTCCGCCCGGTGGAAGCGGTACCCGGCGCCCCGCACCGTCTCGATCCAGCCCCCGACAGGGCCGAGCTTCCGGCGCAGGCGTTGCAGGTGCATGTCCACGGTGCGCGTGCGGATGTCGGGTTGCGCCTGCCACACGGTCTCGAGCAGCTGGGCGCGGCTCTGCACGCGGCCCTCTCGCTCGAGCAGGGTGCGCAACAGCTTGAATTCCGTGGCGGTGAGCACGACCTCCGCGCCGTCCAGTGTCAAGCGGTGAGCGGCCGTGTCGAGCACGATCGGCCCGGCGCTGAGTCGGCCGCCGACGGCCGCGGCCGGTGCCCGCAGCCGGCGCAGCACGGCCCCGACCCGCAACACGAGCTCTGGCGGCGAGAACGGCTTGGGCAGGTAGTCGTCGGCGCCGAGCGACAGGCCGCGGATGCGGTCCCTCTCTTCCCGGCGGGCGGTCAGCAGCAGGACGCCGATCTGGCGTGTCTCCTCCCGGCGCCGCAGCTCCGCGAGCACGTCGTAGCCCGACAGGTCCGGCAGCATGAGATCCAGCACGACGGCATCGGGCCGCTCGTGACCTGCGGCGTCGAGTGCCTCCCGGCCTCCGGTGGCCGTCGTGACCCGATAGCCGGCCTTGGCGAGATGGTAGGCGACGAGGGCCGTGATGTCGGCTTCGTCGTCGACCACGAGAATGCGCTGGGCGGAGGCGATATCCCGGGGCACCAAGGGACGGTAGGTCAGGCGTCCGGGCAGGATTGACCGAACACGGACGGCACACGGCGCGACGGCTGCCGCGTGTTCTTGGCGAGGAGGCGTCGCAGTTGCCAGGCAACCGTCCCCATTGGGATGACCAGGACTGCGACCATGAGCACGAGCAGGATGGTCAGCGCTCGGCGACCTAACCGCGTGAGATCGTTCATGACCGGCAGCCTAGCGCAACAGGCGGGACGCTCCGATGGCGCCACCCAGTCCCAGGGCAACCCCGGCGAGCACGTCGCTCAGGTGATGCACGCGCAGCGCCACCCGCGAGTAGGCGACCAGGCACGCCAGCGGCAGCGCGACCGGCGCGATCATCGGATGGGCGAGCACGATGGTCGCGGCCACCGCAGTCGCCGCCGCGGCGTGGCCCGAGGGAAAGGAGTGGGGATCGGGCAGATCCACGAGGGCGAGCGGTGTGCCGGTCGCGTCGCAGGGGCGCGCCCGCGCGACGGCGCGCTTCAGGATCTGCACGAGCAGGTGCGATCCCGTGTTGGCGAGGAGCGCCGCGAGACCGAGCCGCGGTTGACCGGCGGCGACCAACGCGAGCCCGACGCCGAGCGTGAATCGCGCACCGCCGAAGTGGGTGAGCCAGCGCATCACGCCGCGGTCCTCCGTGCAATGACCCCGATCAGGGCGGCGTACCGCGCGAGCAGTTCCGCGTTCTCCGGATCCACGTCGCGGGCGAGCGCCCGCTCCCGCGCGGCCGTCCCCAGCAGGAAGCGGCGGGCGGGATCGAGCGCCAGCTCGATGATCGCCTCGGCGTAGGCGTGCACGTCGCTCGGCGGCACGAGCAGGCCCGTGACGTCGTGTCGGATGCTCTCCCGAAAGCCGCCTGCGTCCGCCGCGATCACCCCCACGCCGGAGGACATCGCTTCCAGCGCGACCAGCCCGCACGTCTCGGTGTGCGAGGGGAAGACGCACAGGTCGGCGCTGGCGTACAGCGTGGCGAGATGCTGCCGCGGCAGGAAGCCCAGCATCCGCACGAACGGGAGCTCGGACTCGATGTCCCGTGCGACCGGTCCCTCGCCGGCGGCGACGAAGGTGGCACGCTGGCCGAGGACTGCGCGCGCCGTGTACCAGGCCTCGATCAGCACGTCGAGGTTCTTCTCGCGGGCCAGGCGGCCCACGTGCAGCACCACCGCCGTGTCGTCGCCCCCGGCGAGCCAGCGTCGCCAGCCCGCGTCGCGGCGCCCGGGCTGAAACAGCCGCGTGTCGACGCCGCGCCCCCACACGGCGGCGTGGCCCACGCCGCGCCGCACCAGCTCGTCGCGCACGCCGTCTCCCGGCGTCAGCGTCAGCGCCGCGGGGCCGTGGAAGCGCTCGAGCCAGCGCCACACCGCTGGCTCGAGAAAGCCCAGCCCGTAATGCCGGCTGTACTGCGGGAAGTTCGTGTGAAACGACGTGACGAGCGGCAGCGTGCGGGCCAGCGCGTAGCGCCGGCCGGCGACCCCGAGCGCGCCCTCCGTGTGGACGTGGAGCAGGTCCGGCTGGAACTCGTCGAAGAACTCGGCGACGCGGCCGAAGCTGGGTAAGGACAGCCGGATGTCCGGGTACAACGGGAAGGGCAGGGAGCGGATCCGCAGCTCCCGCTCGCCGGCGGCGCCGGCGAAGTCGGGATACCGCGGCGCCACCACGGCCACCTCGTGGCCCTGGCCGCGCAACAGCGCCACGATGCGGCGCACCACCGTCGTCACCCCGTTGACCTGGGGGAGGTACGTGTCGGAGACGAGTCCTATACGCACGAGGCGGACGATGCCGCCCTGCGGTCAAGCTCCGGTGACGCCGAGGTGACGGACGTGTAACAGGGAAACGGGGACGAGGGATGGGGGACGAGGGAAGCGTGCCTACGATGCCGCAGCTCGGTCCGGGAAGAATATGCTCACGGTAGTGCCCTTGGCGACGATGCTGCGGGCCTCGACGCGCCCACCATGCGCCTCGACGAGGTGCTTGACGATCGCCAGGCCGAGCCCGGTGCCGCCCTCCTCGCGCGAGCGGCCGGGGTCGGCGCGGTAGAAGCGCTCGAAGATGCGGGGCAGGTGCTCGGGGGCTATCCCTGAGCCCGTGTCGGCCACCGCGACGCTCACGCCGCCCGGGGCGCGATCCACGGACACGTTAATGCGCCCGCCCGCGGCCGTGTGTCGCAGCGCGTTGTCGAACAGGTTCGTGAAAATCTGGCGCAGCGCATCGGGATCGGCGGTCACACTCCGGGCGGCGCTGGCCGCGACCGCGAATTCCACCTTGCGATCGCGGGCGCGGTCGGCGAACGCGGCCCAAGCCTCGGTCGCGATCGCCGCGACGTCGGCGTGCTCGGGGGCCGGTTGCCAGCGTCCCGACTCGATGCGCGACAGGTCCAGCAGGTCGTCCACCAGGCGCTGCATGCGGTGCGCGTTGTTCAGAATGGTGCGCGCGAAGCGCTCTGTTTCCTTCCCTGCGTCCTCCGTGGCGAGGGTCTCGGCGTACCCGGCGATGGAGGTGAGGGGCGTCTTGAGCTCGTGGGACACGTTGGCGACGAAGTCGCGGCGCACGGCTTCCAACCGCCGCAGCTCCGTCACGTCGCGGATCGCGAGCAGGGCGCCGCCGTTCGGCAGGGCCCGGCCGTTCACGAGCAGCGCGCGTCCGCCCCGCTCGAGCTCGTGCGGCTCGGCCTCGCCACCGGCGAGCAGTGATTGGACCAGGTCGCGCGCCGCCTTTTCGTGGAACAGGCCGGCCAGGGCGGGGAGGGGGTCGTCCGACCCGTAGCCCAGCAGCCGCCGGGCCGCGCGGTTGAGCGTGACGATCGCGCCGCGCGCGTCCGCCGCGAGCACGCCATCGGTCATGGTTTCGATCAGCGCGGCTGTCTCCTCGCGCTCGCGCACCAGCTCGGCGAAGCGCTCGTCGAGCTGCTCGTGCATGGCGCGCAGGGCGACGACGTGCTGGGCAACCTCGGGCACGCGCGCGTCCGGGAACTCGGGCCGCCGTCCGTCGGCGATGGCGCGGGCGGCGGCCCCGAGCTGCACCAGGGGCCGGGCGACCTCGCGCGAGCCGATCCAGGCGAGCGCCCCCGCGCCGAGCATGGCCACGATTCCCGCGAGCGCCAGGGCGCGCTGCACCGCGCCCAGCTGCGCGTCTACCGCCGCCAGGGTCGTCGACACGCGCACGATCGCGAGCCCCGGCGGCCCACCGCGCAACGCCACGTACATGCGGCGCTCGTTGGTCGAGGCGCTCAACCGCGTGCCGCGTCCCTCGCCGCTCGCCAGCGCCTGCTGGACCTCGGGGCGCATGAGGTGGTTCTCGAGTCCGCCCAGCGAGGCGCGGTCGAACTCGGTGTCGCCGCGGACCCTCCCGGTGGGGTCGATCAGGGTGATGCGGTGCGCGACGGTCGCGCCCAGCTGGCGCGCAAAGTCGGGCCAGCGCAGCGAATCCGCGGGCAGCAGGGCTGCGATGAGCAGGGCCTCCCGCTCGAGCCCGTGGGCGATTTCGTCCTCGAGATAGCGCCGCAGCAGCCGGTCGGCGGCGACGGCCAGGCCCGCCACGGCGAGCGCTGCCAGCACGCTGGTCGTGACGAACAGCCGGGTGGCGAGCTTCACGCGCGGCGGCGGGGCCCCGGGTCCGGGCGCCGGAAGCGATAGCCGGCGCCGCGCACGGTCTCGATGTGGTCGCCCGCTTTCCCGAGCTTCTGACGCAGTCGCTGCACGTGCATGTCCACCGTGCGCGTCTGGATGTCGGGCTGGGCCTGCCACACCGTCTCGAGCAGCTGGGCGCGGCTCTGCACGCGTCCTTCGCGCTCGAGCAGCGTCGTCAGCAGCTTGAACTCGGTCGCCGTCAGCTCGACCTCGGAGCCGTTCACCGTGACGCGGTGGGCGTGGCGGTCGACCGCGATCGGGCCGGCGGTGACCAGCCCCCCGGCGGCGACGGCCGGTGCGGCGAGCCGGCGCAGCACCGCCGCGACGCGCAGCACCAGCTCCTGGGGCGAGAACGGCTTGGGGAGGTAGTCGTCGGCGCCGAGGGACAGGCCCTTGATGCGATCGGACTCGTCCTTGCGGGCGGTGAGCACGATCACGCCGAGCTCCTTCGTCTCCTCGCGGCGCCGCAGCTCCGCGAGCACGTCGTACCCCGACGCTCCCGGGAGCATCAGGTCCAGCACCACGAGATCGGGCCGCTCCTCGCGGGCCGCGCGCAGCGCGTCGCGTCCGCTCGCGGCCGTGGTGACCCGATACCCCTCCTTCGCCAGGTGATAGGCGACGAGCGCCGTGATGTCGGGCTCGTCGTCCACGACGAGAATGCGATGACTCGCGGGCTTGCTCACAGCGCTGCAAGGTAGCGCAACCCACTCGCGCTTGGCAATTTTCAGCGCACCATGCACCTGCCCCTGGCGCTCGTCGCCGTCGCTCACCAAGAGGAGTCGCCCTGATCCGCGTGTTCGTGAACGAGCGACCCGTGAGCGTGGCGCCGGGCGCACGCGTGCGCGACGCCGTGGAGCAGCTCGACCACGATCTCGCCGAGCTGGTGGGCCGCGGGGCGGCGTACGTGACCGATGGCGTGGGCCGGCCCGTGGACGCGGGTGATCCGGTGGGCGAGGGCGGGGCGATCTTCCGCGTGGTGGTCAGCGCGCGCCAGGGCGCGCCGCGCCTCTCGAAGGAGCTGTTGCGGCGCTGGCCCAAGGCCGAGCTGCACGTGCACCTGGACGGCTGCCTCCGGCCCCGGACCATGCTCGAGCTGGCGCGCGTACAGGGGATCCGGCTGCCGGCTGACACGCCCGAAGGGCTGGCGCAGGCGCTCTCGGTGAAGCACGCGAAGAATCTCGAGGAGTACCTGACGAAATACGAGATCACGCTCTCGGTGATGCAGACGGCGGCGGCGCTGGAGCGCGTCGCCTACGAATTCGTGCTCGACGCCGCCGCCGACGGGGTGCGCTACGTTGAGGTGCGGTATTCGCCGCTGCTGCACCGGCCCGCGCTGACACTGGGGCAGGCAATCGAGGCGCCGCTCGCCGGGATCAAGCGGGGTGAGGCGGAGACCGGCACCAAGGTGGGCGTCATCGTGTGCGGGATCCGTACGCGGTCGCCGGCCGAGTCGCTCGAGCTGGCGCGCGCCGCGGCGGAGTACCGCACCGCGGGCGTGGTGGCGTTCGACCTCGCCGGAGCCGAGCGGGGCTTCCCCGCGCGCGACCATGCGCAGGCGTTCGCGTACGCGGTGCAGCACGGGATGGCGTGCACCTGTCACGCGGGCGAAGGAGACGGTCCCGAGTCCATCCATCAGGCCCTGCACGCGTGCGGCGCCCGGCGGATCGGGCACGGGACGCGCCTCGGGGAGGACGCCGCGCTGCTCGAATACGTGGTCGAGCATCGCGTCCCGCTCGAGATGTGCCTCACCTCGAACCTCCACACCCACACCGTCCCGTCGCTCGCCGAGCACCCGTTCAAACGCTATCTCGACCGGGGCGCCGTCGTGACACTGAATACCGACGGCCGGCTCGTGGACGGCGTCTCGCTCACCGACGAGTATTTCCTCGCGCACACCGTCGGCGGCCTCGCCCAGGAAGACCTCGCCCGCGTGGTGCTCAACGCCTGCGAGAGCGCGTTTCTCCCGGAGTTCGAGAAGGTGGCGTTGGTGTCCCGCGTGCAGAGCGAACTGGAGGCTCTCTAAATGGCCCTGCGCCCTCCTCGCACCGTGGTGGCCTTCGCGGTGGCCTTCGTGTGCGCCCTCGTCGTGTTCACGCTGCCGCGCTTCGCCTGGAACACGATTCAGGCGGCGGGGCGCGTGCAGCCCGCTGCACCGGTGACCCCGGCTCAGGGCACGTCGTCGACCCCGGGGCCTGCTCCAGCGGCGCCACGCAGCGCCGGCCAGCGTCTCACAGGCGTGTTGGGGCTCGTGTTCATCCTGGGCCTCGGGGCCGCGTTGTCCCGCGACCGGCGGGCGATCAGCCGGCGCGTGGTCGCGTGGGGTCTCGGGCTCCAGCTGGTATTCGCGATTTTCGTGCTGCGGGTGCCGTTCGGGCAGACTCTGTTCGCCGCGTTGGGCGAGGTCGTGAAGAAGATCCTGAGCTTTTCGTACGTGGGGTCGGAGTTCGTGTTCGGAGAGATCGGCAAGCAGCACTCCAGTCTCGGCATCATATTCGCGTTCCAGGTCCTTCCCGCCATCATCTTCGTGTCGGCGCTGTTCGCGATCCTCTATTATCTGGGCGTCATGCAGCTGGTGGTGAAGGCCTTCGCCGTCGTAATGAACAAGGTGATGGGGGCGAGCGGAGCGGAAAGCCTCAACGTGGCCGCGTCGATCTTCATGGGGCAGACCGAGGCGCCGCTCACGATCCGGCCGTTCCTGGCGGGGATGACGCAATCCGAGCTCATGACGGTGATGACCGCCGGCATGGCGCACGTATCCGGCTCCATCATGGCCGCCTACATCGCGTTCGGCATCGAGGCGCGCCACCTGCTCACGGCCGTCATCATGACCGCCCCGGGCACCATCATGATGGCCAAAATCCTCGAGCCCGAGACCGGCACGCCGCAGACCCTGGGGGGCATCAAGGTGGACATCCCGCGCACCGACGTGAACGTGGTCGACGCCGCGGCGCGTGGTACCACCGACGGACTGCACCTGATGCTGAACGTGATCGCCATGCTGGTGTCGTTCATCGCGCTCGTCGCCCTGGCGAACGGCGCGTTCGGCTGGGTGCATGGCTCGCTCGCCTGGTTCCCCGAGAACATCCAGACCGTCCTGGGGTGGATGTTCAGCCCCATCGCCTGGGTCATGGGAGTGCCGTGGCATGACGCGGGCACGATCGGCGGCCTGCTCGGGACGCGCATGGTGCTGAACGAGTTCATCGCCTACGCGCAGCTGGGGCCGCTTCGCGGACAGCTCGACCCCGTTTCGTTCACCATCGCCACGTTCGCGCTGTGCGGCTTCGCGAACATCAGCTCGGTCGGGATCCAGATCGGGGGCATCGGCGCACTGGTACCGGACCGCAAGCACGACCTCGCCCGGCTCGGGTTCCGGGCGATGATCGCGGGGACGCTGGCGAATTTCCTGTCGGCGACGCTGGCGGGGATCCTGCTGTGATTGCGGATTGCGCATTGTGGATTGCGGAATGGGCGCCGCGGACTCCGACCTGATCCGGCGCGCCGCCGACGCCGTAGCCGAGCGACTCGGCAGCTTGCGCCCGCGCGTGGCGATCGTCTTGGGCTCCGGGCTCGGGGCAGTCGCCGACGCGGTGCAATCCGCAACCCGCATTCCGCAATCCGCAATTCCGGGCTTTCCCGAGCCCGGCGCCCCCGGCCACAAAGGGGAGCTCGTCGCGGGCACGCTCGCGGGCGTGCCGCTCCTGGTGCAGAGCGGTCGCTTTCATTTGTATGAAGGCCATGCCGCCGAGGTCGTCGCGCTGCCCACGCGCGTCTTCGCGCGACTCGGCGTGGAGACGCTCATCGTCACCAACGCGGCGGGCGGGATCCGTCACACGTTCCGGCCGCCCACCCTGATGCTGATCGCCGACCACATCAACCTCATGTTCCGCAATCCGCTGGTCGGACCGGTGGTCGAAGGCGACGAGCGCTTCCCCGACATGAGCGATCCCTACGATTCCGGGCTCCGGGCGAGCGCGCGTGCCGTGGCGCGCGCGGAGGGGATCCCGCTCGAGGAAGGCGTGTACGCCGCCCTGCTCGGGCCCTCCTTCGAGACGCCGGCGGAGATCCGCATGCTCCAGCGGCTCGGGGCCGACGCGGTGGGGATGTCCACCGTGCCGGAGGTGATCGCGGCCCGGGCGCGGGGGATGCGCTGCCTCGGATTCTCGAGCGTTACGAACGTCGCGGCAGGACTTTCGGCGCAGAAGTTGTCGCACGTCGAGGTGCTCGAGGCCGGCACGCAGGTGGCGGGCCAGCTGGAGCGGCTGATCACGGGAGTGATCAAGGGGCTCTGACCGGCGGGTACACCGTCACCTCGGATCCCGGGCTGAAGATCGCCGACACGGGGCTTGCGTAGTTGAGGAAGCGCCAATCCGCTCCGTACAGGAAGCCGAAGTCCAACCGGTAGTCCACCGCGTTCACCTCCCGTACTGTCCAGGGCGGGTGCTCGACGCGAAACACGCCGAGCCTGCCGTCGCGGCGCACGCGGCACGCCAGCACGCGCTCCTTGAGGTAGTGCTCCAGGCTATCGGGCGGGGGGACGTGGGTGGCGCGCGAGCCCGCCATCGTCAGATGCCATCCGAGCTCCGGCCGTTCGAGTTGATAGGAGGCACGAACGCTCGACTCCTGCTCCTCGACGCGGACGCGAATGGGAGCCGTGCCGAAGGGCTCCCCGAACTTGAGCCACGCCACCGCGGCCAGCAGCCGGCTGGGCACGAACTCGCGGAGGAACCACACCCCCGGCTCGCCGCGATATCGGACATAGGTGCGGAAGTTCACCTGCAGATGCGCGGAGAAGCCGGGCACCGGCCAGCCCCGCAGTCGCACGTGCCGCATGCCGAGGGCGACGAGGCTCACGTGGGTGCGGCCGTTCCAGCGGTCCGGCTCGACACCCGCAGGCACCAGCCGGCGGATCAGGTCATCGGGCGCTTCGAAGGTGAGCAGCAGCACATCGCACCAGCGCGCCGTGAGGAACGGACGAGGCACTCAGAGCCCCTCGGTGGGCGGACGCGGCGGGGCGGGCACGAAGTGGTTCAGCGGCCCGTGACCGTGCCCGCCGCCCAACCCGGGAGCGGCGGCCATGGCGCGGTGCACGAAGTCGAGCGCCTCGGCGACCGCCTGCTCGAGCGGACGGCCGAGCGCCAGGCCCGCCGCCACGGCCGCCGAGAGGGTGCAGCCGGTGCCGTGCGTCGACGTCGTGTCGAGCCGCGGCCGGGTGAACCGGCGGGCGCCTCGGTCGCTGACGAGCACGTCCACCACGGTGTCGCCCGAGAGGTGTCCTCCCTTCACGAGGGCCGCCCTCGCGCCCAGCCGCACCAGCGCGCGGCCGGCGCGCTCCATCGCGTCCGGGGCGGCGACGGCCTCGCCCACGAGGATCGCGACTTCGTCCAGGTTGGGCGTGACCAGCGCCGCGAGCGGAACGAGACGCCCGGCGAGGAGCTGCTCGGCATCCGCGTCCAGGAGGCGGTCGCCCGACGTCGCGACCATCACGGGGTCGAGCACGTAGTTCGGGAAGCGATGCCGGGCGATCGCGGCGGCGACCGTCTCGACGAGCTCGGCGGACCCCAGCATACCGGACTTCACCGCCGCAGGGGGAAGATCCGCGGCGAGCGCGTCGAGCTGGCGCGTGACGAGCGCCGCGGACACGGGCTCCCAGGCGAGCACGCCCACCGTATTCTGCGCCGTGACCGCGGTGATCACGCTCGTCCCGAACACGCCGAACTGGTGGAAGGTCTTCAAGTCGGCTTGGATCCCCGCGCCGCCGCCGGAATCCGAGCCCGCGATCGTGAGGGCGATCTTCACGTAGCGCCCGTCCGCCGCTTCTCGACATATTGAAGGCCCGGCCGCCGCCGGAAACACGCGAGGAGACCCATCGCCAGTAATCTGTCATCGACGATCCGCGATCTCCAACGCCGCAAGGCGCGCGGGCGGCGCGGGCTCGCCTTGATCGAGGGCGTGCGACTGGTGGAGGAGGCGCTCGCGGCGGGTCTCCCGTTCCAGGGCGCGCTCGTCGCTCCCGACCTGGCGCGCACGGCGCGCGGGGTGGCGTTGGTGGCCGAGCTGGAGCGGCACGCGATCCCGGTCGAGGAGATCGGCGTCCGCACGTTCGCGCAGCTCGCCGACACGGAGGCGCCCCAGGGCATCATCGCCGTGATCGAGCCGCGCCGCTGGGCCGCGGCCGAGTTCGCTCCGCGGCCGGGTTCCGTGGCGCTCGTGATCGACGGCGTGCAGGACCCCGGGAACGTGGGCACCCTGATCCGCACGGCCCACGCCCTGGGCGCGGCGGGCACGGTAGTACTGCGCGGGACCGCCGATCCCACGAGCCCGAAGGCCTTGCGGGCTGCCATGGGGGCGACGTTCCGCCACCCGGTCGTGGCGCTCGACGACGCCGGGTTCATCGGCTGGGCGCGGAAGCACGCGGTCACGCTCTGGGCGGCGGCGGCGGACGGCACGCCGCTGCACCGGGCGCTCGAAAAGGGAGCGGGGAAGGGGGACGCGGGGGTCGACGACGGACCGATCGCCGTGATCGTGGGAAACGAGGGCGCCGGGATTCGCCCGCAGCTCAATGCCGTCGCCGCGCAGCGCGTGGCGATCCCCCTGGCGCAGGGCGCGGAGTCGCTCAACGTCGCGGTGGCGGCGGGCATTCTGCTCTACGAGGTGACGCGTGGCCGTTGACCCGATTCTGCTCGTCGCCGCGGCGCTCCTGGGACTCTGTCTCGGGAGCTTTCTGAACGTGTGCATCGTGCGTCTCCCCCTCGACATGTCGCTCGTCAACCCTCCCTCCACCTGCCCGCGCTGCAAGCAGCCCATCGCGTGGCGTGACAACATCCCGGTCGTTTCGTGGTTGCTCCTGCGGGGGCGCTGCCGGCGCTGCGGCCAGCCGATCTCGCGGCAGTACCCCATCATCGAGGCGGCGGTGGGCGCGATCTGGGTGGCGGCGGCGCTGCTCTACGGGATCACGCTGCACGCGCTCGCCGCGGCGCTGTTCGGCACGGTGCTCCTCGGCATCGGCGTCACCGATGGGCGGCATTACCTCATTCCCAACGAATACACCTGGGGCGGCCTCGGGCTGGGGCTCGCCCTGTCCCTCGCGGGCGGCGCCGACGGCTTTCTCAACGCCGTGCTGGGCGCGGCGACGGGCTTCGCACTGCTGTTCGCCGTCGCGCAGGTGGGCCAGTGGGCGTTCAAGGAAGAAGCGATGGGGGGCGGCGACATCAAAATGATGGCGATGGTGGGCTCGTTCGTCGGATGGAAGGGCGTGCTCTTGACCGTGTTCCTCGGCGCGCTGCTCGGCAGCCTGATCTTCGTCCCGCTGTCGCTCAGGAAGAAGCGTCTGGTACCGTTCGGGGTATTCCTCGCCTTGGGGGCGGCGGTGACGTTCGTGATGGGGGACGCCATCATCGCCTGGTATCAGCACTTCCTGCACGGCGAGTGAGCGATGGGTGAGGGGTTCGAGGGCCTGTTCGACTCCGGGAGCGTACTCGAGCGCGTCGGGGTGGAGCTGACTGCCCTGGCCCGCCGGGGCGACCTCGAGCCGGTGCGCTGCCGCGACGCGGAGGTGGCGCGCGTGGTGGACATCCTGCTGCGCCAGAGCAAGAACAATCCCGCGCTCATCGGCAAGGCCGGCGTGGGCAAGACGGCCATCGTCGAGGGCCTGGCGCAGCGCATCGCGGCGGGCGACGTCCCCCCGGCGCTCAAGGACGCCCGCATCCTCGCGCTCGACCACGTCGCGTTGCTGGCGGGCACGGCGTTCCGCGGCCAGTACGAGGAGCGCATCCGCCGCCTGGTGCGCGACCTGTCGGCCGATCCCGACCTCATCCTGTTCGTGGACGAGCTGCACAACCTGATCGGACAGGGGACCGCGCTCGGCGCCGCCATGGACGCCGCGAACATGCTCAAGCCGGCCCTGGTGCGCGGCGACATCCGCGTCGTGGGGGCGACCACCGGCAGCGAGTACGACAAGTGGATCCGCGGCGACCCCGCGCTCGAGCGGCGTTTCCAGCCGGTGCTGATCGAAGAGCTCGACACCATCCAGACGTGGGAAGTGCTGGTGGCGCGGCGACCGCGGCTCGAGCGCCACCACGCCGTCGCCATCACCGACGACGCCCTCAAGGCCGCCATCGTCCTCACCGACCGCTTCGTTCCCGAGCGCGCCCGGCCCGACAAGGCGATCGACGTGCTGGACGAAGCGTGCGCCCACGCGCAGGCCACGGCCGCCGTCTCGCCCGAGCTCGACCGGCTGATCCGCGAGCGGCGCAAGGTGGACGCGATGATCCGGCGCGGTCTGACGCACGAAACGCCGCGGCAGGAGCCGGCTGAAGATCTGGTGGCCGAGATCTTCCCGATGCTGGAGCGGATCGGGGCGGAAATAGAAAAAATGCTGGGCGGGGGAGGACGGGGGAGGTCAGTGGAGGACCGGGGAGGCGTCTCGGCCCCGGAGCAACCTGCCCCGACCTCCCCCAGCCTCCCCCAACCTCCCCCGACCTTGGCCGTGCGCCGCGCCGAGCTCGACCAGCTGCTGCGCGCGGAGCTCGAGCATCAGGGGATCATCGTGCGCGGCCAGGACATCGCCCGCGTGGTGGGGACCGCCGTCGGCAAGGGGATCGAGTGGCGGGCGTGAGGCGTCGCTGGCTCGCCGTCGCGGCACTCGTGGAATGGGTGGGAGCCAGCAGCACCGGATGCGAAAAACGGGCGCAGGAGGTCCGCAGCGAAGCCGAGCTGCGGCAAGCAGTGCAACAGATGATGCCCGCGGTCGAGCTGGCGACGCGCCTGCGCTTCAAGCAGCACCCCGTCGTGCTCCGCCGCTCCCGCGCTCAGGTCCGCGACTACGTCATCCACAAATTCGACGACGATCTGCCGCCGCCCGAGCTGGCCGGAGCGCAGGCCGCCTACCGCCTGTTCGGGCTCATCCCGGATTCGCTCGACCTGCGGCGCAGCATGGTCGACCTGTTGACCGAGCAGGTGGCGGGGTACTTCGATCCCGACTCGAACGCGCTGTACGTTCCCACCGACATCGATCCCAGTCAGGCCCGACTCGTCATCTCGCACGAGCTGGTGCATGCGCTGCAGCATCAATACGTGAATCTGGATTCGCTGGTCGAGCTCAAGCGCCAGAACGATCGCCGTACTGCGGCCCAGGCCATCCTCGAGGGCCAGGCGACGCTGGCCCAGATCGTGGTGCTGATGCCCGAGCAGAAGATCGAGAGCCTGCCCAACTTCTGGGACCTGCGCACCGCGCTCGGCGCGCAGACGCAGGGGATGAAGGTATTCGGCAGCGCGCCGCTGTGGCTGCGCGAGAGTCTCATCTTTCCCTACCTCGGCGGCGCGGAGTTCGTCCGCTGGTTCGAGCGGGAGTACCCCGGCAAGCAGCCCTATGGGGCGCTGATGCCGATCTCGACCGAGCAGATTCTGCACCCTGCCCGCTACGTCTCGGGCGATCGGCCCGACCGCCTGGCGTTCGAGTCTCCCGGTCCCGACACGGTGCGGTACGAGGACGGCCTCGGCGAATTCGAAATCCGCCTGCTGTTCGAGCAGTACCTGGGCGACGACAGTGCCGCCGCGCTGTTCGCGACCGGCTGGAACGGTGATCGCTATCAGGTGCTCGGCGCGGGCGCCGACGCCCTGGTCTGGTACACGCTGTGGGACGACGCCGCAGCCGGGACGCGGTTTTTCAAGGGGATCGAGCGCGCCTGGGCCAAGCGACGCTCCGGAGCGGCGACGCGGGGGCCGGGGGCGGGGACGGGGACGACCCGCAGGTCGGAACTCAAGCAGCTGGTGCTGAGCGGCGTGGCCGCGGTGCGGCTGGTGGACGCGCCGACGCGCTGGTCCGGGTGGCGCCACGTGCCGGCGATCCGCGTCGGCCGCCCGGCACGGTAGATCCCCCCACTTGGATTCGGCCAAGTCGCTAAGTAGTTTTGTGGGCTTATGTTTACGGCTCTGGCGTCGCAGCTCGCCGCCGTCCTGAAGCGCGTCACGGGACGCGGCGTCCTTTCGGAGCAGGACGTCACCGAGGCGCTGCGCGAGATCCGGCGCCACCTGCTCGAAGCGGACGTGAGCTTCGAGGTGACGCACGGATTCGTCGAGCGGGTGCGGGAGCGCGCCGTCGCGGCGGTCGCGCTGAAGTCGGTGAGCCCGGGCCAGCAAGTGGTGAAGCTGGTGCGCGACGAGATCGCGGCGCTCCTGGGCGGCACGAAGCGCGGACTCGATTTCGCCTCGGTCGGTCCGACCGTGATGCTGCTGGTCGGTCTCCAGGGCTCGGGCAAGACGACCACCGCCGCCAAGCTGGCGCGCCGGCTCAAGCTCGAGCAGAAGGCGCCCGGACTGGTCGCGGCCGATCCGTACCGGCCGGCGGCCGCCGAGCAGCTGCGACAGCTCGGTGAGCAGATCGGGGTGCCGGTGTTTCCCGGGAACGAGCAAACGGGAAAGGGGAAAGGGGTCGAAGCGCTCGTGCGGGACGCCCTGCGCGAGGCCGAGAGGGCGCGCTGCCGCACCGTCATCGTCGACACCGCCGGTCGGTTGCAGATCGACGCCGCGATGATGGACGAGCTCAAGGCGCTGCGCGCGGCGCTGAGCCCGCGCGAGGTGCTGCTCGTGGCGGACGCGATGACGGGGCAGGACGCGGTGCGGATCGCGCGCGGGTTCCAGGAGGGGGTCGGGCTCACGGGCGTGATCCTCACGAAGCTCGACGGTGACGCGCGGGGAGGCGCGGCGCTCTCGATCCACGGCGTGACCGGCACGCCGATCAAATACGTGGGCGTCGGAGAGAAGCCGGACGCCCTGGAGCCCTTCGACCCGGTGCGCATGGCGGGGCGCATCCTCGGGCAGGGCGACGTGGTGGCGCTGGTGGAGCAGGCGGCGGCGACCGTGGACGCGGAGGCGGCGCAGCGGCTCGAGCAGAAGGCGCGCTCGAAGCACGGGATGGACCTGGCCGACTTTCTGGTCGCGCTGAAGCAGATGCAGGCCATGGGTCCGCTCAAGCACGTGCTGGGCCTCCTGCCCGGCGTCAACGCCAAGGCGCTGGCCGCCGCACCGGCGGACGACAGGCGCCTGAAGCACGTGGAGGCGATCGTGCTGTCGATGACGCCGGCGGAGCGGGCCGACCCGTCGATCCTCAACGGCTCGCGCCGGCTGCGGATCGCCAAGGGGGCGGGACGCTCGGTGCAGGACGTGAACCGGCTGCTGGAGCAGTTCCAGCAGATGCGGAAGCTCTTGAAAAGGATCTAGGCAATGGCAACTCGCATTCGGCTGCGGCGTGAGGGGCGCAAGGGGCAGAGCTACTTCCGGATCGTGGTGGCGGACTCACGCTCGCCCCGCGACGGTCGCTTCGTCGCCCTGCTCGGCCACTACAACCCGCGCACCAACCCGGCCGACATCAAGGTGGACGCGGAGCGGGCGCGGGCGTGGCTCGAAAAGGGCGCCCTCCCCACCGACACGGTGCGCTCGCTCCTCAAGAAGGCGGGAGTGCTGGGCCAACGCCCCGCGTAGTCGGGCGGCTGCGCAAGCCGCACGGGCAACGGGGGGAGGTGGCGGTGTTGCCCCTCGTCGAGAATCCGGGCGCGGTGTTCACGCCGAAGGCCCGGCTGCTCGTGGTCAACGAGGAGCGCCGGGTGGTGGCGGGACCGCTCGTGGTGGCGCGACGCCGCGCCTACCACCGGGAGTGGCTGCTCGGCTTCGTGGGGGTCACGTCGCGGGCGGCTGTGGAATCGTGGCGCGACCATCTCGTGGCCGTGGAAGAGGCCGATGCTGCGGATTAACGTGGTGACGCTCTTCCCCGAGGTGTTCGAGGCGGCCCTCGCCGTCAGCATTCCGGGGCGCGCGGCGGAGCAGCAGCTGGTGCGCTACCGGGTCGTGCAGCTGCGCAGCTACACGCACGACCGGCACAAGACGGTGGACGACTACCCCTACGGGGGCGGCGCGGGGATGGTGCTCAAACCCGAGCCGTTCTTCGAAGCGGTGGAGGACCTGCGGGTGGGCCCGCCCATCGTCCTGCTGTCGGCGCGCGGGCGGCGCTTCACCCACCGGGACGCGGTCCGGTTCGCGGTCGGGACGGAGCTGACGCTGTTGTGCGGCCACTACAAGGACGTGGACCAGCGGGTGGCGGACGGTCTGGGAGCGGAAGAGCTGTCGGTGGGCGATTTCGTGCTTTCGGGTGGCGAGCCGGCGGCGCTGTGCGTGCTCGACGCGGTGGTACGGCTGCTCCCGGGCGCGCTGGGCGACCACGAGTCCGCAGCGACGGACTCGCATTACGACGGGCTGCTGTCGCCGCCGAGCTACACGCGGCCGCCGAGCTATCGCGGAATGGATGTGCCCGCGGTATTGTTGAGCGGGAATCACGAGCAGATCGCCGGATGGCGCGCGGCCGAAGCCGAGCGCTTGACGCGCGAGCGACGCCCCGACTTGTGGGAACAGGCTAGACGCGCAGACGCGTAGACCGGGAATAGGGGGAAGGTTATGGACCGACTGAGAGCGATCGAGCGCGAGGGCTTGAAGACGAACCTTCAGGCGTTCGACCCGGGCGACACGGTGCGAGTCATGGTGCGCGTGCGCGAAGGCGACAAGGAGCGGCTGCAGGCGTTCGAGGGCGTGTGCATCGCCCGCCGCGGCGCCGGCATCAACCAGACCTTCACCGTGCGGAAGATTTCCGCCGGCGTGGGCGTGGAGCGGATTTTTCCCCTGCACTCGCCGTCGATCGCGGAAATCGAGCTGCTGCGCAAGGGGCGGGTGCGGCGCGCCAAACTGTACTTCCTGCGCCGCCTCGCCGGCAAAGCGGCGCGGATCCGCGAGAAGCGCGGCGTCGTGGTCCCGGAAACGGCGGAGAAGCAGGAGGCGTGAGAGGTCCCCGCCCCACGCTCGAGCGCGAAATCGCGTTCTGGGAAGCGGGGGGCGGACTCGTCGCCGGTGTCGATGAAGCAGGCCGCGGTCCCCTCGCCGGTCCGGTGGTGGCCGCGGCCGTCGTGTTGCCACCGCACTGCAAGGTCATCCGGGGCTTGCGCGACTCCAAGCTGCTCCCGCCCCCGCGCCGCCTGCGGCTGGCCGGTGTGGTGCGCGCGCGCGCGCTGGCGGTGGGCGTCGGGGCCGCCAGTGTGCGCGAGATCGACCGCCTCAACATCCGCCGAGCGTCCATCCTCGCCATGCGGCGCGCGCTCGCCCGCCTGCGCCTGACGCCCGGCCTGGTCCTGGTGGACGGCCTGCCGTGTCCCGAGCTGGGCTGCGCACACGACGCGATCATCGACGGCGATGCGCACTGCCATTCGATCGCCGCCGCGTCGGTGATCGCCAAGACCGTGCGCGACCGCCTGATGGAGTTGTTGGCGCGGCACCATCCGTCGTACGCGTGGGAGAGCAACAAAGGCTACGGCACTCCGGATCACCTGGCCGCGCTCGCCGCTTGGGGTTTCACGCCCCATCATCGCAAGTCGTTTGCGCCGGTCGTCCAGCTGGAGTTGATCGGGCGGCAATAGAGCGGCAGAGGGCGGCATCAGGGCGGCACGTCATGTTGCAGCTCCGGCTCGAGCCGCAGGTCGGCTGCGTCGGCCACGCGACGCGCGGTGTCGAGCCCGTCCTCGTACCACCGCCGTACCTTGCGCGGGTCGAAGTCGAGACTCGGGCCGCGCAACTGTTCGCGCGGATGCAGCACGTGCAGCCGTACGCCGGCGGGCGGTGCGGTCGCGGCGTCCGCGGCGCGCGCGTCTCCGTCGGGGAGCGGGGCGCTCGTCAGAACCGAAATGGAGCGCAGGGCCACCCACAGCCAGTTGTGGAGCCGCGGCTGGGCGATCGGACCGGCCACGTGCGGGGCGAGCACCCAGACCTCGTCGGGCTCGTCGCCCGGAGGGGGGGCGCGGGTCTCCGCCAGGACGTCCAGCGCATCGGCGAGCGGTGTGGCGCTGCGGAGGCCGCCGTCCACGGCCAGCTCGTGGCCGTCGCCGAGCGGCACCGGCGGGAAGATCAGTGGGAGGGCGCAGCTCGCCAGCACCGCGTCCACGAGCGTCGGGTGCTCGTTGCCGGCCGTGCGGTAGCGGCCGGACAGGAGATCCACATAGCCGATGCGCAGGCGGATCGGCGACGTCGCCACGCGCGCGGGGTCGACGTGCCGCGTGAGGATGGCGTGCAGCGGCGCGGCGTGGTACAGGCTGGCGCGTCGGGCCAGCACGGTGCCGAGGGCTCCGAGCCAGCGTCGCCGGTAGATATCGTGGCTGCCCCGCAGACCGAACCAGACCGAGCGGAGATGCTCGAGCTCGGCGGCGAGCTCGTCGGGATCGCGGGCCTGGGCGAGCGCCGCGGCGTTGACGGCGCCGGCGCTGACGCCGGCGATCACGTCGAACCACAGTCCACGCTCGACGATGAGATGCTGGCAAGCGCCGACCTGCCAGCTTCCCTTCGCTCCGCCGCCCGACAAGACCAGTGCCCTGCGCATGGTGCGGTCGGGACCGGCTACTCCGCGGTGAACAGCGCGACGCGCTTGTCGTTGAAGGCGGCGATGCCCTCCCGAGCGTCCGCGCTCTGGAACAGCTGCTGCTGCAGCTCGCGCTCGAGCGCCTGGCCGGAGGCGAGCGGCAGCTCCGCCCCCGATTGCACCGCGCGCTTGATGAGGCCCACCGCCCGGGCCGCCTTGTGCGGCGGGCAGAACTGCTGCGCGTACAGGGCCACCACCTCCCGAAATCCCTGGGCCGGGAGGATTTCGTTGACGAGTCCGAGCTCCTTCCCGCGGTCGACCGAGAACGTCTCGCCCTTTGCCATCATCTCGATCGCCAACGCCTTGCCCACCACCTTGGCGAGCCGCTGCGTGCCCCCGAGCCCCGGCAGCACGCCGAGGTTGACCTCCGGCAGGCCGATCCGGCTGGCGCCTTGCTTGGCGAGGCGCACGTCGCACGCCAGCGCCATTTCCAGCCCGCCCCCGACGGTGTGGCCGTTGAGCGCGGCGATCGTGAGCTTGGGCGTGTGCTCCAGCCGGTTGAGCGTCTCGTTCGCGTACAGCGAGAACTGGTACAGGAAGCGCGGCGTGACCCGCTGCATCATCGCGATGTTCGCGCCGGCGGAAAAGAACCGGTCGCCGTGGCCGCTCACGACCAGCACGTATACATCGTCGTCGAACCGCGCCTGCACGATCGACTGATCGAGCTGCTGCATCAGGTCGTAGTTGTAGGTGTTGGCCGGGGGGTTGTCGAGCTCGATGAAGGCGATGCCGTCCTCCACCCGGTAGTCCACGAGCTTCTCCTGCTGCTCGCGCTCTGGGATATCGATCATGGTCGTCATGGTAGTCTTCCCATGTCAGGGTACAACGGGATCCGCGGCTGACCCGCGGACTTCCACCAGCACCTTGCCGAGCTGCTCGCCACGCGCGAGCCGCTCGAACGCGGTGCGCGCCTCCGCGAGCGGGTACACCCGATCCACGAGAGGGCGCAGCGCGCCGCTCGAGAGCACGCGCACCACCGCCGCATATTCCGTCGCGTTGCCGAGCGTCGAGCCGAGGATCGTGTACTGGTTCCAGAACAGGCGTCGCACATCGGTCACGACGCGCGGGCCCGTCGTGGCCCCGCACGTGACCAGGCGGCCGCCCTTGGCGAGGCAGCGCAGCGAGTCTTCCCACGTCGCCTCACCGACGTTCTCGACGACGACGTCCACGCCGCGCCGCGCCGTGAGCGCCCGCACTTCCTGGACGACCGACTGCGTCCGGTGGTTGAGCGTGACGTCTGCCCCCAGCTGGCGGGCCTGCGCGAGCTTCGCGTCGCTCGAGCTGGTCACGATCACGCGCGCCCCGCGCAGCTTGGCGATCCGCATGGCCGCGAGCGACACCCCCCCGCCGATGCCCCAGACCAGCACGGTTTCCCCGGCCTCGACCCGCGCGCGGGTCACGATCATGCGCCATGCGGTGAGCGACACCAGGGAGAAGGCGGCCGCTTCGGCCCAGGAGATCGGCGGGTCGAGCGCCGGCACCTTGGCGAGGTTGTCCTCGGGCACCAGCACCGATTCGGCAAGGGTGCCGGGCAGGTGCTCGCCCAAGACCTGGTAATTCACGCACAGCGAATGCTCCCCGGCGCGGCAGAAAGCGCACGTCCCGTCCCAGATGCCGGGGTTGATCATCACGGCGTCTCCCGGTTTGACCGTGGTGACGTCGGGGCCGGCGGTTTCCACGACGCCCGCCCCGTCGGATCCGAGGATGTGGGGGAACTGATACTCGCCGGGCAGGCCACGCACGACGAACAGGTCCAGATGGTTGAGCGCCACGGCCCGGATGGCGACCCGCACGTCGCGCCCGCCCAGCAAGGTGGGTGAGCCCGGAGCCGCGACGTCGGCGATTTCGATGCGATCGAGGCCGCCCGTGGAGCGGATGACGCACGCGCGCATGCTGCCCCGGTCGTCGGACACCACGACCGGCGCTTCGCGTAAGGAGTTCGCCTCCGACATTGGATGTTTCACACGCCGTCTCGCATCGGGTGCGGGCCGGGAGGCAAAGCGTGTGCCATGTCGGGTTCTCGTTTCTGTCGCGCACTGCACAGAGGGGGGATCGCGGAGCGGCGCACACAATTGAGGCGCGTGCGGTGCCGCGCGAGCCTCAGCGTAGTGCCGCGGCTCGCGGCGCGCGCGCGTCAGTCGAGGTGGTGGTCCCCGGCCCAGCGCAGCGCGTTGAACAACAGCGGATACGTGGCGATCGACTGCGCGCGGTACTGCGGCCGGAACGCGAACAGGACCACGCGCCCCTTGCCCATGCGCACGACGGCGAGCGCGCCCTTGCCCTTGAGGCGGTCGGCGCCGTCCAGCCAGCCGCTCAGCAGCAATGAGTCCGAGTCGGGGAAGCGAGCCACCCAGGTCACCCGGCTGGAATCGGCCCCGGGCTTGAGCTCGAACGCGGGCCCGCCCTCCATCCACGCGATCGACTCGTGAGACATGCCGCGCGCGATGGGATGGCGCGGGTCCACCTCGAGGGCGAGGATCGAGCCGGGCGCGTAGTACTGGGCGGGCGTGAGGCCGGCCAGCGCGTTCCGGATCGGCAGGTCGAAGCGCTTGAGGGGAAGCTGCGACGCCTGGTTCAAGGTGATCAGCGTGCCGCCTGCTTCGACGAACTCCTGCAGCGCGGCCACGCCGGCCGCCCCGAGACCGCCGGCGAACTGCGGCGGCACCCGACCGGCCTTGCGGCCCCGCACGAGCCGCCTGGTCGACTGACTGGGGAGCAATACCACGTCCAGGCGTCGAGCCAGCCCGCCGGCGCGCACGTCCGTGTCGTGCAGGGTCGCATACGGAATGCCGTAATGGTCGAAGATCCAGCGGGTCCAGCCCGCGTCGAGGGAGGGTCTGTAGCTCTCGTACAGGCCGATGCGGGGCGCCGGCCGCGCGTCGTGCAGGCCGGCTGCGACGGTGCGAACGACCGGCGCGTCCGCCACCTCGTCGAGTGCCACCGATACCGGCTCCGCCACGGGCACGGCGCGCACTCCCATGAGCAGGCCGATCGAATGGGCCGTCACGTCGTGCGGCCGTCGCAGCGGGCCGTCGGGGTACTCGCGCAGCTGGGGATATCGCTGGGGCTCGAGCAGCGCCTTCGCGAACGCCCCGTACGGCTGATTCAAGGGGATCACGTACGTGCCGGCCGGAAACGCCCCGCCGGCGGCTCGGAACGGCGCGCGTGCCCGTCCCACCTCGACGCCCCCGGTCCGGAGGATGCGGAGCGCCTCTGCCAGACCGTCGGGGTTCTGGTCCTCGGCCGGGACCACGATGGCCTTGGGCCAGCCGGGCCGGCCCCGCACGGCCCGCTCGCCGATCGTATAGAACGTGCGCAGCCAGTGCTCGCGGTCGGCCGCGGCGTGCCGCAGTACCGCGAACGTCCCTGCTTCCATGTAGTCGACGATGTCCGCGAGCCGCCAGCGCCCGCCGGGCCAGGGGTCGGGGAAATTCCAGGAGGGCTCCCGCGGGTCGAACCCCAAGCCGGGCCGCAGCGAGTCGAGCGGCATCTCGAGTGGCGTTGCCATCCGCGCGCTCGCCGTTTCGGTGAGCAGGCGGATGCCGGCGTGGTAATGGGTGTATGCCCGGGACGGCGTCCACGCGTCGTATTGGGCGTTCACGACGACTCCCTGCTTCCCCTCCGTCTCCAGGTCCCAGGCGACGGCCGTGCCCAGGGCGTTGGCGGCGGACACGACGAGCGGGTCGACGTTGGGCTCGATGGGGTCGAGCCAGGGCGGGACGAAAAACCGTGCCCCGCGCGTGTCCGTCTGATGGATGTCCTGCACGATCTGCGGATGCCACACATTCTCGATCTTCGAGACCGCGAGCTGTGTCTCTTTCTGGGTGAACGTGTACCAATCGCGATTGTTGTCGTGACCGAGGTAGGGATGGTACAGGAACGGCGGCTTGGCGCCCTCCCACGGCTCGTCCAGGGTGGACTTGTACCAGTCGACGACTTTCTGCAGTCCGTCGGGATTGAGGGACGGCACGAGCAGAACGATCGCCTCGTCCAGGATCCGCCGAATCTCCGCGCTGGTGTCGCTGGCCAGCCGATACGCGATGCGCACCGGGACCTGGCCCGAGCCCACCTCGATCGAGTGGATCGCTGCGGTGATCAGCACGATCACCCGGCCGTCGCGCAGCAGCTGCTCGCGCTCCGCCGTCGACGCGATCGTTCTCGGGTCCGCGAGCTTCCGCTGGATGTCGCGGTAATGCGAGAGGCGTCGGAGGTTCGCGGGAGACGAGATCGTCAGCAGGACGAACGGCTTCCCGAGCGTCGACGTCCCCAGCGTATCGAGCTTCACCCGGTCGCTCGCCGCGGCCAGCCGGTTGAAGTAAGCGGTGAGCTGGCGCCAGTCGGCGAGCGAGCGGTCGGCGCCGACGGCGAACCCGAGAACCGACGCCGGCGACGGAACCTGGGCGGCAGCGGCTGCACCGCCGAGGCACGCCGCGACCAAAAGGGGTGTCACACCACGCGCCATATGGGATAGGCCGCCTGCGGCGCCACCGGCAGCTCCATTTCGGCGAAGCGCGCCAGCCCGTGCTTCGAGGCGGGCTCGAGCAGCACGGCGAGGGCGGCACCGCCGTCCGCGCCGACGGGGACGAGCACGTGCTCGTCGAGTGCCCCGGACTCGAGCTGCACGCTCAGCGTCAGGTCATGGGGGGAACGGTCGGGCCGCCGGGAGGGCTTGAGCCGCTCGATCCAGTACCGCTCGATCCGTTGAATCCCGTCAGGCGAGGGCGGCACGAGAGCGAACGCATGACGGCGTAGCACCTCGAGCAGGGCCGCACGGTCGCGCGGCACCGCGTATGCCCGGGGGAGGCGCACGCGCCAGGTGGCCTCGAGGTGCGGCGTGAACCGCCCCGGCACTACCACGGTGCGAATCTCACCCGAGTGTGGGTCGGCGAACGCCAGCCGGCAGGGGCGGGCCGCGTGGCGATAGCGCGTACGCACCGGCACCGAGTCGTCGGCCGGCATCCGGGGCCGGGCTTCGGTCAGCGGGACCCGGTGCTCCTGGGCCCAACGGACGATCAGGGCGAGGGCCAGCTGTACGCCCGCGACCACGTGGGATTCGACCGTCGGATCGTCGCGCCGCGACGGACCCCGGGTCTCGACCAGGATCGTCGGCACCCCGTAGCGCAGCGCCAGGCCGTTCCGTGCATCCACCACGTCGGGCGTGCTGTGGCGCACGCGTCCCGACCTGGTGACCCGAGTGTAGCGGGCGCTGCGGTAGCCGGCGGCGTTCAGCGCTCCCAGGACCGGCTGCAGCAGGCGGCTCCCCTTCGGGCCCAGCGCCGGATGTCGCGCCACCGGGTGCGTGGGCACGTCCAGAAACACGTCGTGGCAGTAAACCAGCTGTTGCGCCAGCAGGTGGCGGCGCCGTGGGGGGAAGTCGTGCACATCGACCACGAGGTGGGGCCGCCAGCTCCGCACGAACTGGTGCAGCGCCCGCGTTTCCGCCGCGGCGAGCCGCAGGTGGTCCCGATTGAGATCCACGCCGCGCGCGTTGGTCCGGACGCCTTGTGCCGTCCCATCCGGGTTGGCATCGGGCACGACGGCGATGCCGACGGGCGCCGCTCGGTCCTGAGCCGGTTGGCCGTGCTCGACGAACTGCGTGACCGCCTGCCGTCCCCGGCGCTCGTCTCCGTGCTGGCCGGCGACGATCAGGATCCGGAGCGGGGCCGTTTCACCGCCGGCATGGACGACGGAGATGGGTCTGCCTGCTTCGGAATGCCCGATCAGATCTTCTCTCATGCGGCCGGCTCACGGCGTCCCCGGATACAGGGGGATCAGACGGCTCGAGCGCCGGCGACCCCGGGCCTGACGCCAGCCGACCAGGCGCTCCACGTCGAAGAACGGGGCGTACAGGATGCCCGAGAGATGGTAGCGGAACGTGATCCCCATGATGAAGAGGATACCCCAGTGCATCATGAAGGCGACGACGGCCCAGATCTGCCCCGCCCGCTTGTTGAGGAGCGCCAGGGGGGCCCCCAGCTCCACCACGAACGTCAGGATCCCCATCACCGTGAAGAGCCACACGTGATCGTACAGCAGCTGAAACAGCGGCCCGCCCGTCTCCCCGAGCACTCCCTTCCGAAGCGCGTCGGCGGCCACCTGGCTGCGAATCACCTCGCCCGTGGCCCACGACCATCCCATCGGACTCGCGACCTTGGCGAGACCGGTCACGAAGTAGGCGAGCGCCGTGACGGCGCACAGCAGCCGGATCGCGAAGCCGTACTGCCATGCGCCCGCCGGATCGCGCCCCGCCGCCACCGTGCTCGCGCGACGCGCATCCAACGACAGTGCGTCCGCCGCGGGCGTAAAACCGAGCACCAGGGCGTGCAGCGCCACCAGGTTCATGGAGTGGTAGATCATGGACCAGGACAGGCGGTAGGAGATCACCCACATGAGCAAGGCGGCGAACGCCGGCCCGGTGAAGCGGTGACGCCACCCGAGCACGAAGAGCACGTTCGCGACGACGGTGGCCACGATCACGCCCTGGTTCACCTCCGGCGACAGCGGGTGGCGCAGCAGGGCCACCGGACCCACGGGTGCGAACAGGGTCGGGCTGGAGCGACCGATCTCCACCCACATCGCGTAGTGCGAGCCCACGAGCCAGAGGGCGAACGCCCCGACCAGGATGCGGAGCACGGCCAGCCGGGCCGCCGGCGCCGGCGGGAACCAGAACGCGTCGAGCGTTCGGAGCAGCCGAGTCACCGGGTGCCGCGCTCCGCCCACTGGCCGCGGGCGACCGGGCAGGACGCGCGCACCCGCTCCGCCAAGGGAGCCTTGTTCGCGCGGAAGTAATCCGCGAACCGGAACGCGCCCGTCACGATCTGTACGGTCGCGACCTCAGTGTAGGGCGGTTCCGCTTCCCGCGCGATGGCGCCGGCGATCGCCTGACACAGAGTCGTCGCCCGGTCGTTGCGGATGAGCTTGTCGATCTGGCGGCGGGTCTGGTTGAAGCCGCCGTTCCCGGCGAAGTAGTGCGAGATCTGGTGGCGCTGACCGTGCGCGTCGAGACCGACGATGTAGCTCACGTGGTAGGTGTCGCTCCGCTTCGCGGAGAACATCGGGTAGTACGAAAACGGGAAGTTGTCTCTCGGCGCGGGGCTCCAGTTCTGCGCCACCGGAGCGAGCGTCGCGGCCAGGAGGAGCGCGCCCAGCGCGCCGGCGATCCCTTTGGCCCAGTCCAGGCGCCCGACTCGGTCGGACGCGACGCTGCACTGCGCGACACCGTCCAGCGAGCAGCCGAAGTGGCGGCGATGCCGCGCCACCCACGCGTAGATCAAGGGGCCGATCAGGCCCGCCCCGGGCGCGTAGAACAGCGGCAGGAGGGGGTAGAGCCGCGGGCTCTCCCACATGATCCGCCGGTATGCGAAGAACCCCCGGAACACCTCGCCGCGCGGCGTGACCACGAACATCGCGTTGCTGGTGTCCGCGTCGGCGAGCATCGGGAACTTCGCCTTGATCGTCCCGTGATCGTTCGCGTCGTGCAGGCGCAACAGCGGTCGTCGCGCGATGCGTTGCACCGTCGCCAGCGACCGCTCGCAGAAGCGACACAGGCCGTCGTACACGACGTCCAGACCGGTTTCTCGCGGCACTCGATTCATACCTTCGCCCTCCTGCAGCGACTCACCAGCGTCGGTTGCGGTGTGCAACGCGCCGCCATCGCCGGCGGTCGCGGGACGGCACCGCACCGCGTGCATCCGGCGTGCCGAAACAGCGGGCACGGCGGGCGCGGACTCGGCCTCAGGATGGTGCGGCGCTACTGTCGCGCGCGCTTCAATTCTCGTTGGAACGCGGCAAGCGGACGGGTATTGAGGATGTCTCGCGCCTCGAGCCCGGCGCGCCGCGCCAGGTCCACGGCGTAGCGCATGAACGTGAGATTGCCGGGCTGGTGGCTGTCGGTCGAGAGCACGAAGCGCACGCCCCACTGCTTCGCTGCGGCCGCGAGCGTGTCCGGAAGGTCCATCCGCTCGGGGTGGCCGTTGAGCTCGAGCGCACACCCGGCGGCGGCGCAGGCACGGCTCACGGCCTCGAAGTCGGCGGGGTAGGGCTCGCGTTTGCCGACGAGGCGCCCGGTGGGATGTCCGATGGCGTCCACGAATGGGTGCTCCGCCGCGTCCACCAGGCGCCGCGTCAGCTGCTGCTCGGCTTGCGTGAGGCCGTAGTGAATGGTCGCGACGACGTAGTCGGCCTCGGCCAGCACGTCGTCGGGCAGATCGAGTTTGCCGTTCTCGAGGATGTCGAGCTCGACGCTCTTCAAGATGGTGAAGCCGCGCGCCGCGGCGTTCCACGCGTCGATCGCTTTCCACTGGGCGCGCAACCGCCTGGGGTCGAGGCCGTGCGTCATGGTGACGCGCTGCGAGTGGTCGGTGATCGCGATATACTGGTAGTCGAGCGCCCGCGCCGCCTGGGCCATTTCCTCGAACGTCCCTTTGCCGTCGGTGGCGGACGTATGCATCTGCAGGTCGCCGCGCATGTCCGTGAGCTCGACGAGCCGAGGCAGGCGATGCTCGCGGGCGAGCGCGATCTCGCCGCGCGCCTCGCGCAGCTCCGGCGGCATCCAGTCGAGGCCGAGCGTGTTATAGATCTCCGCTTCGGTTTTCCCGGCGACGCGCCGCGTCCCTTTGAACAGGCCGTACTCGTTGAGCTTGTAGCCCTGCTCCTGGGCGATCTTGCGAAGCTCGACGTTGTGCGCCTTGGACCCCGTGAAATACTGCAGGGCGGCGCCGTAGGCGGCCGGCTCCACGGCCCGCAGGTCCACCTGCAGCCCGCCCCGCAGCTTGACCGTGGCGCGGGTGTCGCCCTTCGAGACCACGTCCGCCACGTCGCCGTACGTGGCGAAGCGGTCCATGACCTGGGCGCTCGAGTCGGACGTGACGAGGATGTCCAGGTCGCCGATCGTCTCCCGGCGGCGCCGATAGCTGCCGGCGACCTCGATCTGGCGCACACCGCCGCCGGCCTGGAGGTACGCCACGACGGCGGTCGCCTGGGTTTCCGCTTCGTTCAGCAGCATGCGCCGCTCGGTCACCTGGGCCTGGCCCAGGCCGGCTCGCATCTTCTCTTCCATTTTAGGACCGAAGCCCTTGAGCTTCTGGACCTTCCCTGCGTCGAGCGCCTTCGCCAGGTCGGCGGCGGATTTCACCTTGAGCTTCTTGTAGAGCAGCTTCACGCGCTTGGGGCCGAGCCCCGGGATGCGCAGCAGGTCGAGCAGGCCCGCGGGGAGCTTGCGTGCCAGCTGCTGCTGCAGCGGTAGCGCGCCGCTGGTGACGATCTCGGTGATTTTCTCCGCCAGGTCGTCGCCGATGCCGGGGATCTCGGTCAGGTCCTTGGTGCCGGCGCGGACCAGGTCCGTGAGCGGCTCGGGAAAGTCGCGGATGGTGCGGGCGGCGTTGCGGTACGCCCGCACCCGGAACGGGTTGGCGTCCTGGATCTCGAGGAGGTCGGCCACCTCATCGAACAGGCGGGCGATGTCGGGATTCTGCATCGGTACTAAGATGGGCCTTGCCTAGCGGGGCGGCAGGGGCGGCAACCGTGCCGCCCTTGCCGCCCTTGCATAACCGTGCTAATTCACCCGCGCCCTTGCGCACCACCTCCTCCCGGAGACCCTACACCATGACGTGCGGCATTCGCACCCGGTGGCGCCCGTGCATCGCGGCGGTCGGCGCGGTGCTGGCGCTGGCGTGCTGGCCCACCTCGCTCGCAGCGCAGGCCCAAGCGACGACCGGTGTGATCCGGGGGATCGTCTCGGATCCGTCCGGCAATGTCGTCGTGGGGGCGCAGGTCACCGTCACCGACGTGCAGACGCGGTTCCAGCGGACGGTGACCACCAACGAGAAGGGCGTGTTCGTGGCGCCGCTGCTCCCGCTCGGCACCTACGAGGTCAGGGCCCGGGCTGTGGGCCTGGGCGAGCGGCGGCAGACGGGGATCGTGTTGCGGGTGGGCGAGACGGTCGACCTGACCTTGAAGCTCGAGCCGGTTGAGCTCGCCGCGGTCACGGTCACGGCGACGCCGGTGGTCGACGTGAGCAAGGTCGAGTCGTCCACCAGGCTGCCCAACCAGGCCGTGGGGGGGCTGCCGAACAACGGGCGCAATTTCCTCAATCTCACGCTCCTCACGCCGAACGTCGCGACCGTGCAGGGCCCGGATGGCGACGAGCTCACCGTGGCGGGACAGCGCGGCATCCACAACAACGTGTCCGTGGATGGAGCGGACTTCAACAACCCGTTCTTCGGGGAGCAGCGGGGTGGGCAACGCCCGCCGTTCACCTTCAACCTCGACGCCGTTCAGGAAGTGGTCGTCACGGCAGGCGGAGCGTCCGCCGAGTTCGGCCGCTCGGGCTCGGGGTTCGTGAACGTGATTACCAAGTCCGGCACGAACGAGCTCAAGGGCTCGCTGCACTACTTCGGCAAGTACGACTGGCTCTCGGCCGACCTCGCGCACGGCACGCAGACGCTCACGCCCGACTTCCGCCAGCACCAGTTCGGCTTCACGCTCGGCGGCCCTCTGAAACGCGACAAGGCCTTCTTCTTCGTCGCCTACGATCAGCAGGTGTACGACGAGATCAAGCAGAAGACGCGCCCCTCGAGTCCCGCACTCGACTCGCTCACCCGCTGGATGGACACGGCGTTTGCCGGCGCGCTGCGCGGAGACTTCGGGCCGATCTCCCGGACCAACGACGCCCGCGCGGGTCTCGTGAAGATCGACTGGCGGCTCTCCGACCGGCATAACCTGTCGCTCAAGTACAACTACACGTGGTCCCAGCAGGACAACGGCACCTTCGACGTCGACGCCTGGGGTCGCAGCGCCAACGGGATCGAGAAGGACCATTCGAATGCCGGCAATCTGGCGCTCGCGTCGTACCTGTCTCCCGCAGTGACGAACGAATTCCGCTTCCAGTACTCCCGCGAGGACCGTCCCCGGCCCTACGGCGGGGCCCGCTCCGCGGCGCTCGGTGCCAATCCCGCGGACCCGCCGGCGAAGCGGCCGTTTCCAGACACCGGGATGGACACCACCGGATTCCGCTTCGGCCTGCCGTTCTTCTTGCCGATCGATTACTACGACACTCGCATTCAGGCGCTCGACAACGTGTCGATCGCCAAGGGCGACCATCTGATAAAGTTCGGGGCTGAGTGGAACCGGGTGAACTCGGTGCAGACCTTCATCGGGTTCGCGAACAGCCGATACATCTTTGCCTCGGTGACTGCGTTCCTCAATTACCTTGCCGACTCCACGACGGGCGGGCCGCTCCTGTACCTGCAGCAGGCGGGCATAGACCGCAGCGTCCGCGCCGCGGGCACACAGTCCATTCCACAGAACGAGCTCGCGGTCTACCTGCAGGATTCCTGGAAGCCGAACCCGCGGTGGACCGTGGACTATGGGCTGCGGTGGGAGGCCCAGGTCGAGCCGAGTTTGATCACGCCGAAAAATCAGACGTACTACGCGGTCTACTACGACTCGACGGTGACCAACGCGAAGGGCACGTTCGCGTTTCCGTCCGATGGGACGATCCCCTCCGACTGGAAGATGTTCCAGCCCCGCCTGGGCGTCGCCTACGACCCGGACGGGTCGGGCCGAGAGGTCTTCCGCGGCAACGCGGGGCTCTATTACGCGCGCATCCCGGGCCTGAACCTGGCGTCAAGCCGCAGCACCGACGGGGCTCAAGGCATGACCTATGGCGCGGGTGGCCCCGGGGCGCCGGCGTACGGGAGCCTGTTCCCGGACTCGGTGCCGGCGAGCGCCGTCTCAGTTCCGGGAGTGTTCGTGTTCGACAAGGACTTCCGCAACCCCCGGACGTTCAGCGCGACCGTCGGCTACGAGCGGCAGATCGGCTCGGATCTGGCCGTCTCGCTGACCTACACGCACGCCCGCACCGACTTCCTCACCCGCTTCTTCAACGCAAACGATTCGCTGTTCGGGGTGGCCAACGTCGGCCCGTGGGGCACCGGACCGAAGGCGCTCGGGACGCTCACCGTCGTGCAGTCGAGCGCCAAGTCTCGCTACAACGGCATCACACTCGGCCTGAAACGCGTCGCCTCTCCGCACCTCCAGTTCGCGGCGAACTACACGCTCTCGTTCGACAAATCGGACGACGACAACGAGCGCGATCCGTTCACGTTCCGCTACGCCAAGGCGAACGACCTGGCACCCGAGTACAACT
>Ga0209153_1000060_pt1 | contig 53637 bp, 45 predicted proteins | sample GraSoiAngelo_120_FD_185877 | JGI IMG/M metagenome (GOLD analysis project Ga0209153, IMG submission 185877) | Grasslands soil microbial communities from the Angelo Coastal Reserve, California, USA - 14_0919_09_20cm (SPAdes) (version 2) | ecosystem: Environmental > Terrestrial > Soil > Grasslands ... | reverse complement strand
GGAACTCCTTGGTCTCGAGCGGAGCCTCGTCCACAAAATCGGTGGCAGCGAGGCGCATGTCGAAGGTGTTCCCCGTGACGAGGTTGCGGAACCGCACCTGAACGAACGCCCGCAGGTTGCCGGGGGTGCGGTGGGTGAAGTCCATCACGCGGCAGGGCTGTCCCTCGATCATGATGACGTGGCCGCGGCGAATGTCGGTGGCTTTCATTTCAAGAGCGCCCTTGCTTAAGAGGCGGGAAGATAAACCGGGTGGGGGCGGGGTCAACGGGGCGGCGCAAGCTCCGCCAGCGAGAGCGCCTTGGTCAGATCTCCCACGCGCTCCCGCTGCCACCACGCGCCGCTCGCGGCCCGCTCGCGCGGCGTGCTGAACCGGTAGCGATAATAGACGAGCCGAACGTAGTGGGGTGGTGTGTCCGGAAAGGGGTCGTCGCCGAGCAGGGCGAGCACTTGAGGCGTGCCTGCCAGGATGTGCCGCAGCAGGGACAGCAGCCAGTCCCGCGCGCCCTCCGGGTTGAGGGCCGCGAACCACATCTGCCAGTCGAGCCGTGGCATGTGCGGGGCCACGAACGCCGGTCGCCGGCGCACCTCGCCCGGCTTCCAGCGGAAGCCGTACTCGCTCCACTGCACGCCGTCGCGACTGCCTTCGATCACGATCTCGGGGCGCTCCGTGGTCATCACGCGGAACAGCCCGTACCCGTTCACGGAGCGCAGCGGCTCGACGGCACGGAGCAGTGGATTGTCGAGCCCCCCGCGCGTATTGGGGAGCGTCTGCGCGATCTCGCGGGCGAACGCGAGCAGCGAGAGCAGCGCGAGCACCGATGCGAGGCCGCGAATCGCGTACTGCTGCCACTGCGGCTCGGGTTGCGTGGCCGCAAGCCGCAGCGGCAGCACGCGCACCAGAACGCCGTCGTCGAGCAGCGGGACGCACAGGACGATCGCGAGCAGGTTGAAAAAGCCGTAGTTTCCCGTGAAGGCGATCGCCATCTGGCCCAACACGAGCAGTGCGCACGCGGCATACCGCGCCCGGCGCCACCGCTCGGGCACCAAAATGAGCCAGGGAACGAGGAGCTCGATGGCAAGGATCACGAGTGTCATGGCTCGGTGCACCCAAGGGGGAGTCCACTGGGCGTACCATGCGGGCCAGGTAGGAAGCGGCTGCGTCCAGAAGTGGTAATCGAGCGCGGTGAGATGGCGCCACGCAACATCCCCGCTCACCAGCTTCGTGATACCAGAGAGAACCATGAGGCGGAACAACAGCCACCACAGGAGCCAGCGCATCCAGGGCGAGGGCCGGCTCGGCGCGTACAACACGGCCAGCAACCCGGTCTCGAGCAGCAGCCCGTCCCACTGGAACCAGAGGAAGGTCTGGCCGGCGACGCTGAGCGAGAGATAGGCGATCCAGAGGAGCAGCAGCACCGGGGCCGGCGCGACGCCGGCGATGAGCAGGACCGCGAGGGCGGCGCCACCCCAGGCGAGCAGCCGCAGCGTACCGTCGCCCGCGCCGAGCCAGCACACCGTGGGGAAGAGCCGGTAGGCCGCGCTGCCGTACAGCGCGTGCGCTCGTTGGAGGAACGGTCCGGCGGGCAGGATTCCGTGTTCGCCGACGAGGCCCGAGACTTGCACCGCCAGCGACACAAAGGCGATCAGGTAGACGGCGCCGAGCAAACGGAGGAACAGCCAGCGGGAGAGCAGGTAGGCGGGGGGGTCGACCGCCCGCGTGGCCCAAGCCTCGGTGATGTCCATCGTTGTGCCCCAAGATGGGGGCCGGTAATAATTGATGGAACACGCGCCCACGCCACGGCGAACCGTCCCGAGCCTTCCGGTGTAGCACTCCCGCATCAGACCGAATGAGCCATGTCACGTTGAGGAGGTTTGAAACATGATCCGCACCAGCCGTCTCCTGGCCCGCGGCGCGTGGGTTCCCCTCGCGTTGCTCGTCGCGGCAGGCTGCAAGCAAGGACCGTCACCGGAGGTGCAGGCGCGCATCGACAGCCTGTCGCAGGCGTCGAGCGAGCGCGATCGCCTGATGCAGGAGGTGGCGGAAAACACGCGTCTCGTGAGCGAGGTGAGCCGGGAGATCTCCAAGGTGAACGTTCCCGGGCGGGCCCTCAAGATCTCCGGCGAGTCGCCGCTGCGGGCCTCGCGCGACACGCTCATCCAGAAAATCCGCTACGTCACGTCCCGTGTGCGGGAGCTCGAGCCGCGCCTCAAGGAGAGCGAGTCGCGGATCAAGGGGCTCACCACGATCTCCGACAGCTTGCGTAACGACCTGGCGGCGACCATGCAGAACCTGCAGGGCGTGATCGACAATCAGAAGGAGACGATCGACGCGCTCAACCAGCAGGTGGAGACGCTCACCGCGGAGAACCTGGCCCTGAAAGACACGCTGGAGAACATGTCCACGATCTCCAACACGGTCTATTACGTGGTGGGCACGAAGGACGAGCTCGAGCGCAAGGGCCTCATTCAGGAGGAAGGCGGCGCCCGGTTCCTGTTCGTCCTGTGGAAGAGCGGCAAGACGCTCGTGCCGGCCCGGAACCTGGACCCCAGCGAGTTCACACAGGCCGACCGGCGCCACCTGACCGAGCTGCCGTTGCCGGAGTCGGACAAGGAATACCGCATCGTGTCGCGCCAGGACACGTCGGCCCTGGAGACGCCGCCTGACCACGACGGCAAGCTCAGCGGGCACGCCGTGAAGATCGCCGACACAGCGCGCTTCTGGGCGAACTCGAAATACCTCATCATCGTCGAAGGCTGACCGCAGACGTGGGCCGACCGGGGGTGCGGACATCGCACCTCCGGCCCGACCCTTCCCCTGTAGGCCGTTCCTTACGATTTTGTTGTAGCCGATCTGCAACAGCCTGTTCTCCCCCGCAAGCGCCCGGCGCCCCGAGCCCTGACCCGGTGCCGACCTGCAGGGCGCGGGAATTGCGACAGGTTCCAGACGCGGACGTACGACTGACGCGAGGGGGACTCATGCATGGAGTGATCAGGCGGTATCGCGTGCGGCTGGGCACGGTAGCACAGGCAGCCCGGTACACCGAGAAGGGGTTCTTGCCCATCCTGCGCGGCATTCCGGGGTTCGTTTCCTCCCATCTACTGGACGAGGGGAACGACGTGCTGACCTGGATGGCGCTGCTCGAGACGGAGGAAGCCGCGCAAGCCGCGGTGCGCGCGTCGCGCGACTGGTTCCGCGACGAGTGGTCGTCGTTCCGGCCCCTGCCCCCGGAAGTGGTGACCGGTGAAGTGCTGGCGCGGGCCACGGCCGATCGCCGGCGCACGGTGGACCGCCGCCGGCTCGCCCTTGTCGGGGCCACGGCGTGGGACGGGCCGGAGCGCCGCGCGGGCAGCGACCGGCGGCTGGAAGCGCCGAGCTGGGCCCGGGCGGGCTGACCCCGGCCGGCTGACCCCGGCCGGCTGAGGCCGATCGCCGTTTCCCGGTGGTCGTCGGGCATGGCGCCATGCCCGACGACCACCCTTCTTCCATCCACATGTCCCTCGCCCGCCGCCTGCTGCTCCGCGCCTCCCGCAGCGCCTGGCTCGCCCGCACCCTCCGACGACGCGCCTTCTTCGGCCGCGCCGTACGGCGCTTCATGCCGGGGGAAGACCTGTCGGCCGCGCTCGACGCCGCGGCCGGCCTCGCGCGGGCCGGGCTCGGCAGCGTGCTCACGCATCTGGGGGAGCAGGTCACGAGCCGCGACGAAGCCGCCGGCGTGCGCGACCAGTACCTGCGCGTGTTCGACGAGATCCGGCGACGTGAGCTGCCGGCGGAGATCTCCGTCAAGCTCACCCACCTCGGCCTCGAGCTGAATCCCAAGGCGTGCCTCCAACACCTGCTCGCGCTCGCCGCGCGGGCGGCGGATGCCCGGTCGTTCTTGTGGATCGACATGGAGGAGTCGCGTTACGTCGATGCGACGCTCGAGCTCTATCAGGCCGTGCGCGCCGCCCATGCGGGAGTGGGCGTGTGTCTGCAGGCGTACCTGCGTCGCACGCCCGCCGACCTGGAGGCGTTGCTGCCTCTCGCCCCTGCGATCCGGCTCGTCAAAGGAGCCTACAACGAGTCGCCGGCGGCGGCATTTCCGAGAAAGCGGGACGTGGATACCGCCTACACCGTGCTCGGCGGACGCTTGCTCGAGCTCGCGGCGCGCGGCGGGGCGCGCGCCGTGTTCGGGACACACGACCTGGACCTGGTCGCCCGGCTGCGCGACCGGGCACTGGCGCTCGGCCTCACGGGCGGTGACGGGGCGGGTGGCTACGAGGTACACATGCTGTACGGCATCCGCGCCGCCGCGCAGCGCACCCTCGCGCAGCAAGGCGTGCCGGTGCGCGTGCTGATCAGCTACGGGAGCGCATGGTTTCCCTGGTACATGCGTCGGCTCGCGGAGCGACCTGCGAATGTGTGGTTCGTCGTGAGGCACTTGTTCGGCTGACCCCGGGCGCGAGCCCGGGGTGCCCGGGAGCGCCTTGAGACCAGCCGGTGATCCCGCGACCTTTCGCCAGCATGCCCACGCGCACTCTGTCCGCCGCCCCCGTCGAGCTCGACCGCTGGCGCCGCGACACGCCCGGATGTCGGGACCGGATCCACCTCAACAACGCGGGCGCCGGGCTCATGCCCCGCCCCGTGCTCGACGCGCTCACGGAGCACCTGGCGCGCGAGGCGGCGATCGGTGGCTATGAAGCGGCCGACGAGGCGGAGTCCCGCGTGCGCGAGACGTACGCGCTGGTGGCGCAGCTCGTCGGAGCCGCGCCCAGGAACATCGCGCTCGTCGAGAACGCCACCGTCGCGTTCTCCCAGGCCCTCTCCGCGTTCGATTTTCGCCCCGGCGACCGGATTGTCACGACGCGCACCGACTACCCATCGAACCAGCTGATGTACCTGTCTCTGGCGCAGCGTGCCGGGGTCGAGACCGTGCGCGCCGACGATCTCCCAGACGGCGGCGTCGACCCGGAGAGCGTCCGCCGCCTGGCGCGCCATGCCCGCACGCGGCTGGTTGCGCTCTCGTGGGTGCCGACCAATTCGGGGCTGGTACAGGACGCGCGCGCCGTCGGCGAGGTCTGCGCCGAGCTGGATGTGCCGTACCTGGTCGACGCCTGTCAGACGGTGGGGCAGATGGCGATCGACGTGAGCGCGCTCCGGTGCGACTTCCTCGCCGCCACGGGGCGCAAGTTCCTGCGGGGCCCGCGCGGCATCGGATTCCTGTACGTGTCCGACCGCCTGCTCGACCGTGGGGCGTTCCCGCTGTTTCTCGACATGCGCGGCGCCGACTGGACCGACCCCGACACGTTCCGCCTGGCGGACGGTGCGCGGCGCTTCGAGAACTGGGAGTTCGCCTACGCCCTCGTCGTGGGGCTCGGCGCCGCCGCCCGCTATGCGCTCGCGGCGGGTGAGCCCGGCCACGAGCGAGCCTGGCGGCTCGCCGCGCTGCTGCGCGAGCGGCTCGACCGCGTGCCCGAAGGGCGGGTACTCGACCGCGGCCGGGAGCGGTGCGCCATCGTCACGCTCGACGTCCGGGGCCGCGATGCCGCCGAGCTCGAGCTCCGCCTCCGCGAGCGCGGCATCAACACCAGCTCGGCCGACCGCATGTCGGGCGTGCTCGACATGGACGACAAGCGTGCCGCCACGGTGCTGCGCTTCTCGCCCCACTACTACAATACGGAAGACGAGCTCGACGCCGCCGTCGCGGCGTTGATCGAGCTGGTCCGCCAATGACCCGACGGCTCGCGCTGTTGCTGGCGATTCCGTGGGCGGCGTCGCCCGCGCAGGCGCGCAGGAGTCAGCATGCCACGGTGACGCAGGCCATCGGCGCGACCGAGGTGACTATCGTCTACAACCGGCCGGGCGCGCGGGGCCGCAGTCTGTTCGGTGAGCTGGTCCCATGGGGCAAGGTGTGGTGTCCTGGCGCCGACGAGGCCACGACGATCGCCATCACCAAGGATGTGCTGGTCGCAGGACAGCGCCTCGCCGCCGGCAAGTACAGCCTCTGGGCCATCCCCGGTCCCGGCGAGTGGACGCTGATCTTCAGCAAGGCGGCGGACGTCTTCCACATCCCCTATCCCGGCCCCGCCCAGGACGCGCTGCGCGTCACGGCAAAACCCCAGGCGGGGCCCTTCATGGAAGCTCTGGCGTTCTACTTCCCGGCCGCGGACGCGGACCGGGCCCTCTTGAACCTGCACTGGGGCGAGACCGTCGTGCAGGTCCCGCTGGCGGCGCCGTAGCACCGACCCCCTAGGCTTCGTAGCGTCGAATCCGCGACCCGTTGCCGGCAGAACGGGCCTGGACGAGGGCCGCGCTCGCGTGCTCGAGCAAGCTGGCGGGGTCGAGCGGAGTCTCGTGGAGATCCCCGACCGCCTCGAAGCCGGCGCGCACGCTCAAGGGCGGAAGACCGGCGGGCCTCGGGCCCGCCCCCTCGATCACCCCCGAGAGCCGACGGGCCATCCGCGCGGCGCCCTCGGGAGCGGTCGAGGGAGCGAGCACCAGGAATTCGCCGGCGGCGGCACGCCCGATGGCATCCGAGGCGCGGCCGCTGGCCTGGAGCAGCCGCGCCGCGAAGGCGACGACGACCGGTGAAGCCGCCGCCGCCCCCGAGGGTGCGTCGTGCGATTCCGGCTCGACCGAGAACGCCACGCAGGCGAGCGGGGCGTGCCGGCGAAACGCGTCCGAGACCAGCTCGCGCGCGCGCCGCTCGAGCCCCCGCCTGGTGTACAAGCCCCCCGCCGGCTCTGTGTCCTCCTCCAGCACGTGGTCGGTCTCGAGCTTGACGCGAGTGAACGCGTCGACCTTCAGCATCAGCTCCTCGGCGTTGACTCCGAGGCTCAGATAGTCCCACGCTCCCGCCTCGAGAGCGGCCAGGCGCTGCTGCTTGGTCGCCGGCGTCGAGGTGATCATGATCACGGGGGTATGCCACGACACGGCCCTGGCCTGCCGCAGCTTGCGGCACACGACGATACTGTCCAGGTCCTGGAGGTTCGCGTCCATGAGGACCACGTCCGGCCGCATGTCCGCCGCGTGCTCCAGCAACTCGAGCCCGCTCGTCACGGACAGGACCCGGTATCCCTGCGGGGCGAGCATGCTGTCGAGCGCCCGGGTGAGCCACGTGCCGGCGTGCGCGACGAGTGCGACAGGTATGCGGATGAAGGGCGTGCGCTGAGGCAAGCTCGTGCTTTCGAAATGAGGGCGTGCGTTACTGCCTAGGGCGCCCCGGTACTGCTGGTGCGCTCGAATGTCGCCGTAGGACTGCCGGGGAAAAACCGGGCAAAACCCTAGGTCAGGCGTGGAGAAGACCCGGGATTCGCGGCGGGGCTTCAGGGCTCGATGAGCCCCTCGCGAATCGCGTAGCGGACGAGGCCGGCGACATCGTGCACGTTCAGCTTCTTCATCACGCGCGTGCGGTGGAACTCAGCGGTCTTGGGGGTGATCGCGAGCAGCGCGGCGACCTGTTTGGTCGATTTGCCCTCGGCCACGAGCTGCACGACCTGGCGCTCCCGGGAGGTGAGCCGGCCGCGGTCTTCCGCGGCGGCGGCCCGGCAGGCGTCGACGACGGCCTGCGAGACGCCCGCCCCAACGTAGAACCCGCCGCGCGACACCTGCTGGATGGCCTGGGCGAGGTCTTCTCCCGCCTGCGTCTTGAGCACGAACCCCCGCACGCCCGCGCGGACCGCGTCCGTCACCAGGCGCTCCTGCTCGAGCGCCGTCAGCATCACGACCTGGGTTTCGGGGCACGCCTCCACGATCTGGCGCGCGGCATCGATGCCGTTCAGGAGCGGCATCATGATGTCGAGCACCGCGACGTCCGGCTCGAGCTCCCGCGCCACCTCGACCGCCGCACGCCCGTCGGATGCCTCGGCCACCACCTCGAGGCCGTGGCGCTCGAGCAGAGCGCGCACGCCCTGCCGGAGCACGACGTGGTCGTCGGCCAGCACTACGCGTAGCGACATCGTTCCTCCGCCGGGTCCCGAGCTCCTCTATACGGAGCGACCCGGCACGGCGTCAAGCGGTCTGCGTCACGGCACGGGGGAAGTACCCATGCGGTAGCGAGTTATCGGTTACTGTTCGATCATGCCCTCCGAGCCCTCCCGCCTCTCCAAATCGCGCTATCTCTCGGGCCTCCAGTGTCACAAGCAGCTGTGGTGGCGGGTGCACGAGCCCGAGGCGCCGGAGCTGTCCCCGTCCGCCGGGCAGCGGAACCTGTTCGCCCAGGGGCGGGAAGTCGGTGAGCGGGCGCGGCGCCACGTCCCGGGGGGTGAGCTCATCGATCTCCCGTTCCATCAGTACGACAACAAAGTCGCGGCCACGCGCGAGGCCCTGCAGCGCGGCGTGCCGGCGATCTACGAAGCCTGGTTCCTGGCGGACGAGGCCTACGTGGGGGTGGACATCCTGGAGCGCACGTCCCGCGGCTACGGCGTGATCGAGGTCAAGGCGTCCAACAGCCGCAAGCCCGAGCATCTGCCGGACGCCGCCGTCCAGGTGCACGTGCTGCGGCGCGCGGGGCTCCAGGTGGAGCGGGCCGAGGTGATGCATCTCAACCGGGAATGCCGCTACCCCGATCTGTCCAACCTGTTCGTCCGGGAGGACGTGACGGCGCTCGTCGAGTCGGTGCTGATCGGCGTGCCGGACGAGCTCGCGGCACAGCGGCGGATGCTCGAGGGACCGCTTCCCGATGTACCGATCGGCGAGCATTGCACGAGCCCGTACGACTGTCCCTTCATCGCGCGCTGCTGGCCCAAGCTCCCCGACCACCATGTCAGCAAGCTGTACCGCATCGAGCGCAAGCGGGCGCTGGAGCTCGAGGCCGACGGGTACGCGACGATCTACGATCTCCCGTCGGACCTGGAGCTCTCGATGATTCACGCGCGCCAGGTGAAGGCGGTGCAGAGCGGGCGCATGGTCGTGGAGGCCGCGCTCAGGAAGGTGCTCGCCCACTTCGCGTCACCGCTCGCGTTTCTCGATTTCGAGACGGTGAGCCTCGCGATCCCGCGCTGGCCGGGGTGCCGGCCGTGGCAGCAGGTGCCGGTGCAGTTCAGCGTGCATGTGGAGGAACGGGGCCGCGGCCTCGTGCATCATGAGTGGATCGCGGATGGACCCGAGGATCCGCGGCCGGCGCTCGCCGCGGCGCTGGTCGACGCGTGCGCTGGAGCCAGGAAGGTCGTGGCATACTACGCGAGCTTCGAGCGCGACTGCCTGAAGCAGCTCCGGGAGGCCGTGCCACGCTTCGCGAAGGACCTCGAGCGGATCGAAAAGCGCCTCCTGGACCTGCTGCCCGCGATTCGCAACCACGTCTACCATCCCGACTTCGGAGGCGGGTTCAGCATCAAGAAGACGCTGCCCGCGCTCGTGCCGGGGCTGTCGTACTCGGATCTGAAGGTGCAGGACGGCGAGGTGGCGACGGTGGAGCTGCAGCGACTGATGCTCCAGGGCGCCGAGCTGCCGGCGGGCGAGCGGGCGGCGTTGCGGGACGCGTTGCTGCGCTATTGCGAGCGGGACACGTGGGCGATGGTCAAGCTGCTGGAGACATTGAGGAGCTTGGTCGCGGATCAGCTGGAGCTGTTCTGAGCCGCCTGGAAGTCCTCCGGCGTATCCACGTCCACCAGCACCGCGGCCGGCCGGTCCACGTACAGCGCCTCGTGCTTGTGTGCCTGCACCACCGCCTTGCCGCACCCCTCTCCCGTCCACGCCAGCAGCTCGCCGAACAGCGTTCGTCGGAACAGCAGCGGCGGTGCGGTGACGTCGCCGTAGCGCGACACGATGAGCGGCGCGGCGCTCGTGCCCGCCCGGCGAACCAGCTCCGCCAGCGCGGCCTCGCTCACATGCACCATGTCGCCCAGGAGCACCACGGCCGCGTCCACGTCTTGGCCGAGCAGGTCGAGCCCGGCGTGCAGCGACGCGCTGGTCGGACCCGTGAAATCGGGATTGAGCGCGATCTCCACGTGGAGGCCAGCGAGCACGGCGCGCGCCCGGTCGGCCTCGTGGCCGAGCACCACCACCACCGGCGACAGCCCGGCCACGAGCGCGCGGCGTGCGGCACGCCGAACCAGCGACTCGCCCTCGAGCTCGAGCAGCATCTTGTTCCTGCCCATGCGACGGGAGGCGCCGGCGGCGAGCACGACGCCGGCCACCCGGAGCCGCTCAGTCGGTTTGGGCATGGATGGGGGCGAGGCGCTCTCGCAGCGACCGGGTCCGGCGGCCGGAACGCACCGCGAGAACCTCGGCGATCACCGCCAGCGCCACCTGTTCGGCGCCGTCGGTCCCGATGTCCAGGCCCACGGGGCCGTACACGCGACCCTCGTCCAGCGGGCCCTCCGCAGCGAGGGTCCGCAGCATGCGATCGGTGCGCTGGCGCGGGCCCAACATACCGATGTACGAGACCGGCGTTTTCAAGAGCGCGCGCAAGTATGCCTGATCGTCGGCGAAGTTGTGGTTCATCACGACGGCGTAACACTCGACATCGAGCGCCGTCGCCCCGGCCAGCTCGTCGCCCCCGCTCCGCACCAGCGCCGCGGCGCCCGGGAACCGCTCGGCGGTGAGATAGCCGGGGCGCCGATCGACCACCACGACCCGGAACCCCACATCGGCCGCGAACCGTACCAGCGGCCGCGCGTCGTCTCCCGCACCCAGGACCACCAGTTGCGGTGGCGGACGCAGCACGTCGAAGAATATCGAACGGCCGGCGATCTCGTGGATTCCCGACTGCCCCGCCTCCAGCAGCTCGCGCCCCTTGATCACGGTGCGCGCCGTCATGTCCGTCGCTCCGAGCTCGCCCTCGGCGCCGTCGGCGGTCACGAGGAGACGTTTCCCGTTTCCCGGTTCCCGGTTCCCGACGAGCATTGTGCAGACCACGAACGGGCGGCGGCCGTCCAGCAGCTCCCGTTCCCGCGGCCTCGCGTCCGCGGGCTCGACGTACACGTCGACCTGTCCTTCGCAGCCCACGCCCAGGTCCCAGGCCGCGATTTCGTCGGCGCTGGAGCAGTAGCTCCGGAGCTCGGGCGCTCTGCTGCGGATCACCTGCAGCGCCACCTCACGCACGTCCTGCTCGAGGCAGCCGCCGCTCACGTTTCCCGCGCAGCGCCCGTCGCTCGCGACGGCGAGCTTGGCGCCCTCGTGACGGTACGCCGAGCCCCGCACCCGCACGACCGTCGCCAGCGCGGCGGGCTTCCGCTCACGCCGGACCCCGGCCAGGAAATCGAGCACCGCGCGCGTTTCAAGCCACTGTTTCATGCGATCTCCCCTCGGGTAATCTAGCGACTGCGCGGGGCTTGCCCGGCAGGGACCCGGGGGTAGCTTCTCCGTTCAGCCACGCGGAACCATCTCGACGGAGGACCCGCCCGTGAATCGCACTGCCACGCTGCTCCTGCTCGCCGCCCTGCCCGCCGGGCTGCTCATCGCGCGCCGCGGCCCGGAGGACGAATCGGTCTTCGTCCGAGGCCTCCGGCCCGACCAGCACGAGTCGGTGCTGTACGTCTGGACCAGCGACGCCGACCAGAAGGATCCCGACTTCCTCGCCGTGATCGACGCGAGCCCCACGTCGTCGAGCTACGGCAAAGTCCTCACGACCGTACCGACGAGTGCTCCCGCCAACGAAGCACACCACTTCGGGTACACCGTGAACGCCGACCGCATCTTCGCGGGCGGGCTGTTCTCCAACCGGCTGTTCATCTACGACGTCGCGGCCGACCCGAAGCACCCCAAGCTCATCAAGACGGTGCCCGATCTGGCGGCGAGCACCGGCTTCTCGGGACCGCACACCTTTTACGCCGTGCCCGGTGGCGTGATGATCGCAATGCTCGGCGCGAAGGACGGAGGCGCGCCGGGAGCGCTCGTGCAGCTCGACAACGACGGCAATTTCGTGAAGGCCCTCCCCGCCCCGAAGTACATGTACGATGTGGGCATCAAGCCGGAGCTGAACCTCATCGTCACGTCGAGCTGGGCTCATCCGCACGCGGTCAAAGCCGGCAATACGCCGATGGACCAGGTGGGCGACGAAGTCGTGGCGTGGGACTACAAGACCGGCAAGGTCCTCCAGACCGAGCATCTCGACAAGGCCCCGCTCGAGGTGCGCTGGCTGCACGGCGCCGCGGCGCGCGGCGGCTTCATCAACTGCGCCTTCGGGAACAGCGTGTGGCACTGGGAGGTGGGGCACGACGGGAAGCTCACGTTCACGCGGGTGATCAAGCTGGCCGACAACGCCATCCCGGCGGACATGCGGATCTCCTACGACAACAAGTTCCTGTTCGTGTCCCTGTTCGGCGGCGGTGCGGTGCAGCAATACGACATCGCCGATCCAGGGCAGCCGAAGCTCGTGAGCACGGTGGCCTTCCCCCAGGCGCAGATGATGAAGCTCACGCCCGACAACAAGCGCCTGTACGTCAGCAACTCGCTGCTCTCGAACCTGGACGGCAAGGTGCCCTACCGGGTGCGCCTCATCGACGTGGGCGCCAAGGGCATGACGCTCGACCCCGTGTTCGACGTGGACTTCGAGCATCTCCCGACAGGACAGGCGCGGCCGCACGACATGCTGCTGAAATGAAAAGAGGCGTCGAGCAAAAACGTCACGCCAAGGCGTAGCACAAAGGCGTGGCACAAAGGCGTAGCACAAAGGCGTAGCACACATTACCGCCAATGCCCTCCGGCCCGGCGTTCCTGTTCGATCTCGACGGCACGCTCGTCGACAGCGTGTATCAGCACGTGCTCGCGTGGCGCGAGGCGCTCGAGAGCGTGGGAATCGAGCTCTCCGTGTGGCGCATCCACCGCCGCATCGGGATGAGCGGCGGCTTATTCGTCAACGCCCTGTTCCGCGAAACGGGACGGGACCTGAAGCCGGAACAGGCGGCCCAGATCCGGCGTGTCCACGCCGAGGCCTACGCGCGCCAGGTGTCGCAGGTGCGTCCCCTCCCCGGAGCGCGGGAGCTCCTCGCCTATCTCACCAAGGCCGGCGTCCCGTGGGCGATCGGGACGAGCGGGCGGATGGAGAGCGCCAAGCCCAACCTCGACATGCTCGCCATCCCCGCCGGCGTCCCGATCGTGACCCGCGACCAGGTGGAGCACGCCAAACCCGACCCCGATCTGTTCCTCGCGGGCGCAGACCGGCTGGGAGTCCCGATCGACGAGTCGGTGGTGGTGGGAGACAGCGTGTGGGACCTGCTGGCGGCGCGGCGCGCGCGGGCGATCGGCGTGGGGCTGTTGTCGGGCGGGTACGGAGAGGAAGAGCTCGAGCGGGCCGGCGCGTATCGCGTGTACCAGGATCCCGCCGATCTGCTGCAGCACCTGGACGAGGTCGGCGTGCGGATCGGGAGCAGCCCTCCCTAGAAGTGCTCCTCCGTGACAGGCAGCCGGACCACCCGGTCCCAGGCGCTCGTCTGCCAGTTGTCCGGACGCTCCCGCTCGCGCACCCAGGGCGGTAGCGGCAGCGCGAGGTGGTCCGACAAGGCCTCCACATACGGCTCGTACATGCGGCGCAACTCGGTGAGCCGCGGCTCGAAGTCGGGCCGGCCCTTGAGCGCCAGGCCGCCGGCCGCGAGCCGCTCGCGCAACCGCGCCAGCTGCGCCGATGGCAGCCGCTCCTCCGGCCGACGCGGCGGCGTGCTGAACACCTGCGCCAGATCCACCACGGCGTGCCGCGCCATCGCGAATGTCAGCTCCGCCTGCCGCAGGCACCACCCCTCGAGCCCCACCATGATGAGCGCGCTCGCATCCAGGATGGTGGTGAGCGCGGCGAGCCACGACTCGTTGTAGTGCTGCGAGCGGAAGTACGCGAGCGGCGGATACGACAGATGGCTTTCGAGCACGTCCGCGGCCCAGTGCTCCCACTCGCGCAACAGCTCGGCCAGCGCCGCGCTGCCGGGATCACTGCGGTGCCGCCACAACAGCTCCGAGGCGCTGGGCGGCGATCCGGCGCGGGCGTCGAGCAGCGAGATCGCCACCTCGCGGCGCGAAAACGCCTGGTAGATCACCGGGAAATAGCCGATCACCGCCGCGAGGAACGCGAACCCGGTGCCCGCCTCCACGACCGCGAGGGTCTTGGCGAGCGCGCTGCGCGGCACCACGTCGCCCAAGCCGAGCGTGAAGAACGTCGTGCCGCTCATGTACACGTCCGTCCAAAAGCCGGTGCCGCCTTCTCCCGCCACCGTCATCGCCGAGCCCGCGGCCCATTGCAGCAGCCCGAACGAGAAAACGCTGCCCGCCGCCCACAGCGCAAGCAGCGCGATGAGCGAGAGCGGCCCGTAGAAGGACAGAAATGCGTCACGGCGCTGGCCCGTGAGCACCCGCGCCGTGGCGCGCCACGGCGCCCAGGTATAGCGGTAGAACATCTTCGTGAGGCGGATTCGCCCGCTCACCCGACGCGGCAGGATGATCGTCTCGAACGCGTCCCACAAGACCACGGCGAGCAACAGTACGCCCGCCACTCCCCCGATCCAGCGCATGACGCCCGCTCCCGGCCCCGAGAAGGTTGACTAACGGTCGGACTGACCCCGGGCGCAAGCCCGGGGCAGCCGCTGGCGAGCCTCCCGCACGGCCGGTAAACTTGCTCGGTGAACTTCGACCGGGTGAGGCGCGGGTGCGGCGCTGCGCTCACCGCCCTCGTGGGCGTGTGCGTCGCCCCGGGTGCGTCGGCGAGTCAGGCGCCACCCGACTCCACCCCGGCACGCGCTCCGGACCGCCTGTTCGAAGCGGCCGAGCCGCTCGAGCTCACCCTGCAAGCCGACTTCGGCGCTCTCAACAAGAACCGCGGCAACGACAAGCCGAACCACCCCGGTGTGCTCTCTTACACCACAGCGGCGGGCGATTCCGTGGCGCTCGACGTGCAATTGCATACCCGCGGGCACTTCCGGCTGGGCCGGTGCCAGTATCCGCCACTCAAGATCGTCTTCAACCGCGAGCAGACGGCGCACACGACCTTCGCGCACCAGGGGAGCCTCAAGCTCACCGTGCAGTGTCGCGGCGGCCAGTCGTATACGAACTACCTCCTGGAAGAGTACCTCATCTACCGCACCTACAACCTGCTCACCGATCGGAGCTTCCGGGTACGCCTGGCGCGCGTCACGTACGCGGACGCGAGCGGCAAGCACGCTCCCGAGACGCGGCGCGCCTTCTTCGTCGAGGACGACGACCGTATGGCCCGGCGCAACCAGATGCAGGTATTCGCGCAGAAGGGCGTGACTCAAGACGAGCTGAACTTCGAGCAGACGGGCCTGGCGATGGTGTTCCAGTACCTGATTGGCAACACGGATTTCGCCGTGACGGCGCTGCACAACATCGTGCTCATGCGCGATTCGTCCGGCGTCGTGTATCCGGTCCCCTACGACTTCGACTGGTCGGGCGTGATCTGGACGCCCTACGCCCAGCCCGACTCGCGACTCGAGATCGCCAACGTGCGCCAGCGGGTGTTTCGCGGTACCTGCCGCGCGCCGCCGGAGCTCGCCCCGCTGTTCGCGCTGTTCAACGCCCGGAAAGACTCGATCTACGCGCTGTACCGCGGGATGGCCGCCGAGGGACTCGAGGCCAAACGGATCGAGCAGGCGCTCGATTACTACGACGCCTTCTTCAAGACCATCAACGACCCGGATCGCGCGCGCCGCGAGTTCATCCTCGCGTGCCGGCGGAGCTGACCGAGGTCTGGTGACCGAGCTGCACTGGGACGTGCCGACCGCCGCGCGCCTGGCTGAGCTGGTCGCCGCACCACTGCCGCTCGGCCTCTCCGCCGGACCGCCGCGGCGAACCTTCCACCGCGACCTGTACTTCGACACGCCGGCCGGCGACCTGCGTCGCCGCGACGTCACCTGTCGCATGCGCTTCGACGTGGACGATCACCGCACGATCGCCCTCGACGTGGGCGCGGTGCGCTACGTCGCCCCGGCCCTCGAGATCGAGCCGCAGGAGGCGTTCCGTGGAGACGCGGACCCGGCGCGCCGGCTGCGGGCGCTGGTCGACCCGGCACGACTGATGCTCGTCTGCGAGCTCGAGGTCGAACGCGAGCTGCGCACCGCGCGTCTCCCCGTCGTGCCGCTGCGGCAGTTCGAGATCGCGTACGACACGGTGACGGTCCGCGGCACCGACCCGCCGCCCGTGTTCTGCGAGCTGGCGATTTCCCGCTGCGCGTGGTCGGTGCTCCCCCTGGGGCGTTTCGCAGGAGCGCTCGAGCGACGTTACGGCCTCGTTCGCGCACCGCGCGACCGGCTCGAACGCGCGCGGACGGCTCGTGCCGCGCTCGGTACGGCAGACGGCGCGGCGCCCGGGGCAAGGCAGATCGCCGTGCTGGCGGTCGTGCACGGGCGACTGGCATTGTGGCGGAGTGGCGCTGGACTCGAGCTGCCGCTCGAGCCGGGTGGCGGCGAGGAGGCGTGTCGCCGTGCGATGCGCCGCCTGTTCGGGAGCGTCGAAGGCGAGACCCGTCTGATCGGCGTGGTGCGCGCGGGGGACCGGCGTCCCGCGGTCGAGGTGTGGCTGGTGCGGCGGCTGCGGCGCAACCTCACCGCGGCGCCGCCCGGCGGGCTGCAATGGTTCACGCCCGCGGACGTCGTCGCCCGAGTGGGCTCGCCCGTGTTGCGCGATCCGACGACGCTCTCGGCGCTGGCGGTCGCCGCCCGCTCGGAGCTCGTGCCGGAGTGGTCCGCGGCGCCCCTCGATTCGGTTCCACCGGCGGGCCCCACGGGCGGGACGACCGACGAGACCAGCCGGGTCACGCTGAGCGAGCTGCGGGTGCCGGCGCTGCCGCCCAGGGCCCTCGACCCCGCGCGGCAGGCGCCCGACCAGTTCGTCAACGCGCTGCTTTCCTCCCTGGAGTTCAACGTCCGCGTGCTCGAGCTGGCCGAGGATCCCCGCGTCCCGCTGCTGGCACGGCTGCGCTTCCTCGCGATCTTCAGCACGAACCTCGATCAGTTCTTCATGGTCGACGTCGGCTCGCTGCACCATCAGGTGGCGGCCGGCGTCGTAGAGCGCTCGCCCGACGGCCTCACCCCAGCCGAGCAGCTCGACGCCATCGCGATCCGCCTGCATCCGCTCATCGGGCGGCAGTATCGCTGCTTTCGGGCGCTGGTGCAGGGCCCGCTCGCCGCGCAGGGCATTCGCATCCGCGACTGGACCGAGCTCGATCCGGGCGAGCGCGCGGGGCTGGCACGCCGCTTCGCGGACGACGTGGCGCCGCTGCTGACGCCCAAGGCGCTCACCCGCGCCCCCGGCCACGCCTTTCCGCACCTCGCGGACCGCCGGGTGAGCCTGGCAGTCATGCTGCGGGACGGGCCGGACGGGCCGCCGCACTTCGCCACAGTCGAGCTGCCGCCCTCCCTGCCCCGGTTCCTGGCCGCGGGCGGCGACGGTGGGGGGGTGGTCGCGCTCGAGACGGTCGTACGCGCCCATCTCGGGACGCTGTTCCCCGGTCGCGAGATCGTGGAGGCGCACGCCTTCCGCGTGACGCGCAGCGGGGACATTCAGCTGGACGAGCTCGGAGCGGCGAGCTTCGTGCAGGCGGTCGCCGAGGAGGTACGGCTGCGGCCGTGGGGTCCGGTGGTGCGCCTCGAGGTCGACCGCGCCATGCCGCCGGGGCTGCGCGAGCTGCTGCAGCGCGAGCTGCGGTTCGAAGAGAGCGAGCTCGCGAGCGCGCTCGGTCCGTCGGACGTGTACGCGGCGGACGGGCCGGTGCACCTCGGTGCGCTCGCGGAGCTCGCCGCCGGTCACCCCCGCCCGGAGCTGGATTATCCTCCGCTCGCCGCCCGTGATCCCTTCCCGGCCGGGCGCACCGTGTTCGCCGCGCTCGACTCGGGCGACGTCCTGGTGCACCACCCCCACGACGGTTTTGCCGCCAGCTTCGAGCGCTTCATCGCCGAGGCGGCGGAGGATCCGGCGGTGGCCGCGATCAAGCTCACGCTGTATCGGCCCGGCGGGCCGTCGCCGGTGGGGGAGGCGCTGCGGCGCGCCGCCGCCCGCGGCAAGGACGTATCCGTGTTCGTCGAGCTCAAGGCGCGGTTCGACGAGGAGCTGAACATCGGCTGGGCACAAAGCCTCGAGGCGGCGGGGATCCACGTGATGACCGGTGTCGCGACGCTCAAGACCCACGCGAAGATCGCCCTCGTGATACGGCGGACGGACGGCCGCACGCGGCGCTATGCGCACGTAGGAAGCGGCAATTACAACCCCGACACCGCCAGGCTGTACACCGATCTGGGGTTGTTCACCGCGGACGAAGCGATCACCGCGGATCTGCACGCGCTCTTCAACGAGCTCACCGGCTCCTCGCGGGCGCCGCGGGCGACGTTCCGGCGGCTGCTCGTCGCACCGACCAACATGCTCGACCGCTTCCTGGCCCTCATCGCGAGGGAGGCGGAGCACGCGCGCGCCGGCCGCGGCGGGCGCATCCGCGCCAAGCTCAACGGCCTCGCCGACTGCAGCGTGATCGGCGCGCTGTATCGCGCGTCCCAGGCCGGCGTGCACGTGCGTCTCGTGGTGCGGGGAGTGTGCATGCTGCGCCCGGGCGTGCCGGGGCTATCCGAGCGGATCAAGGTGGTGAGCGTGCTGGGTCGCTTCCTCGAGCACGCCCGCATCTACTACTTCGAAAACGGAGGAGCCCCGGAGTACTACATCGGCTCGGCCGACTGGCGGCCCCGCAACCTGCGGCGACGCATCGAGGCCGTCACGCCCGTGGACGACCCCGCCGCGCGCGAGCGACTGGACGCCATCCTCGAGGGCGAGCTCGCGGACCCCGGTGCCTGGAGCCTCGCTTCCGACGGCTCGTACGCCCGGGGTGTGCGCGTCACGGATCCCCTGCGTACCGCATCTCATTCGTCGGCGTGAAGCCGACCTTCTCGTACAGCGGGCGCCCGTCGGCCGACGCGTGCAGCACCAGGCTCTCGATGCCGTTCGCGCGGCACCAGCGGAGCAGTTCGCGCATCAGCGCTGCCGCCACGCCCCGGCGCCGCCACGCCCGCTCGGTGAACACGTTCAGGATCAGGCCCTGCGGTCCGCGCACCAGGGCCGCGCCGCCCGGCGCGGGGCGCGGCAACAGCTCGCGCAGCTGCACCCCCGCCCCAGCCACGATCTCACGGGACCGACCGCCCGAGACGGCGTCCGCCTCCGCCAGCCAGGCGACGTAGCGTCCGTCCGGGATCGCGGCGGCGAAGTACGCGCGCGCGGCTTCGACCAGCGTGTCGCGCAGGTCATCGCTCAGCTGGCCCATGTCCCGGAACATCTCGGCGCGATGGCGCGCGAGCACGCCAGCGTCCGCTGCCGTCGCCCGGCGGATCGAGAGCCCCGTCACCGCTCGCGCTGCGCCTCCAGCAACGCCAGCGCCCGGCGCAACCGCGCCAGCGCCGCCCCAAAATCGCTATCGCCCGCCGTGTGCAGCGGCGCCAGCACCTGCAGGGCGTTGCGCAGATGCTCAGCCGGGGATTCGTCCGCGGGAAGACGGACCGTGCGCCCGCGCCGCTCGAGCGTACTGCGCCGCTCCGCGCCGCGGCGGCGGTCCACCACGCGGCGGCGCTCGAGCGGCACAGTCGCCACCGCCCGTCGCCGCGGCGCGGAGCGGCGGTCCACGCCGTGCCGGCGATCGGCGAAGAGGCGGGTGCGCGTCACGGAGCAGCCTCAGGCGCGCGGGGAAGCTCGATCCAGAACTTGCTCCCGCTCCCGAGCGCCGACTCCACACCGACGCTCCCGCCCATGCGCTCCACGCCCTTGCGCACGATGGCGAGGCCGATGCCGGTGCCGGGGTAATCGTCGGCGCGGTGCAGCCGCTCGAACACGCGAAAGATGCGCTCGTGGTGCTCCGCGGCGATACCGATCCCGTTGTCCTCGACCCACACGCGCACGCGCCCGCCGTGCGGCTCCGCCCGGACCACCATCTGCGGCACCTGTCCCGCCGGCACGAACTTGATCCCGTTCGCGAGCAGGTTCACGAACACCTGGCCCAGGGTGGCCCCGTGGCCCACCACCACGGGGAGGGGCTCCGCCACGGTGATCCGCGCCCCGCGGCCTTGCACCTCGCCATCGAGCTGCTCGAGCGACGAGCGCACCAGACGGCCGAGATCGATCGGTACGAGACGCAGCTCGGCCCGCGCGAGACGACTGTACGCCAGGAGATCGTCGATCAGGCGGTCCATCGTCCGGGCGGCGGTGATCACGCGCTGCGCATAGCGCCGGCCGGCCTCGTCGAGCCGGTCGCCGTAGTCCTCCAGCAGCGCCAGGCTGAAGCCCTGCATCGCGCGCAACGGGGCGCGCAGGTCGTGCGAAATCGAATACGCGAACGCCTCGAGCTCCGCGTTCCGCTCCTCGAGCTCCCTGGTGCGGGCCTGCACGCGCTCCTCGAGACCGCGTTGCGACGCGCGCACGTGCGCCACCATGACGTCGAAGGCTCGAGCGAGCCGCCCCAGCTCGTCGCCCCGCGGCGGCCCTCCGACCGGCTGCGTGTAGTCCCCCGCCGCCACCGCGTCGGCGGCATGGGTCAAGCGCACCAACGGCCGGGTCAGGGTGCGGCTCGCCCCCCAGGCGGCGAGCAGGCCGAGCCCCAGAATCGCCGCGCCGATCAGGATCAGCCGGCCGAGGAACTGCCGCGCCGGAGCGAGGACGACGTCACGGGGAAACTCCACCAGCAGCACCCACGGTGTCCCCGGAACGAGACGCGCGCTCGCGAGTACCGGCCCGGCTCCGGCACGCTCGTAGCGGAGCACGCCGCCCGCGTGGGTGACGTCGACGGGCGGTGGCGGCACGCGGCGGGCCAGGTCCGTCCACACGTCATCCGCAGCGTTGCCGATGAAGAAGTGCGCATCGGAGCCGATGAGACGGCTGAGACGGCTGTTCTGCTCGCGGGTGTCCGTCGACTGCGCGATGCGACGCCACTGGACCACGTACCCGCGAACGCGCGACCCGGCGACGACGGGCGCCGCCACGGCGTACCCGAGGGAGTCCCCCACCGGATAGAACTGCCCGACGGCGCCCGAATCGCTGCCGGCCGCCGCGGCGAGCACCGCGCGGGCGGCGGCCTCCTTGCTCCATGGATCCGCGTCGCCCACCACCAGCAGCCGGCGCCGGTCCGCGCTCCAGAGCTCGGTGGCAGCGACCTGTTGGGCCTGCGGGCCGCCGGAGCGCATGGCCGCCTGGGCGGCGGCGCGTCGGGAATCACCGGGCGCGAGGGCGTACGCGCGCACCGCCGGGCTGTCGGCCACCGTCCGGGCGGTGGCGAGGAGCTGGCCGCGGGAGGCCTTGAGCGTGGCCGCGAGCTGGTCGACGACCGTGCCGAGACGGCTGGCCACCGCGGTCGCCGTGGAGCGGCGTACCGTCTGATACGCCGCCCAGCCGTAGCTGAGCGTCACGGCGACCACGAGGGCCGCGATGAGCAGCGGGAGCTTGACGGAGATGGACAGGCCGCGCCGCACGATGCCGGGCATGAGTGCCTCCGGGCCCCAAGGTAGGGGCGCGGGCCGGGCGCGCCAGATCCCTGGCTAAATTCCCCACACCCATGCCAGCGATCGTCACGGCCGAGCGACTGAGCAAGACGTTCCGCGTCAAGGTGCGCGACCCGGGCTTGAAGGGGGCGCTCGCGGCGCTGGTGCGGCCCCGCTATCGCGACGTCCATGCCGTGCGCGACGTGACGTTCCGGATCGAGCCGGGGGAGATCGTGGCATTCCTCGGGCCCAACGGCGCGGGCAAGACGACCACCCTCAAGATGCTCACCGGGCTGCTGTACCCGACGACCGGCCGGGTCGAGGTGGCGGGGTTCGTGCCCTGGACCGGCGGGCGCGACTTCAAACGCCGCATCGCCCTCGTGCTCGGCAACCGGCAGCAGCTCGTGTGGGACCTGCCGCCCGAGGAGACCTTTCTCTTGAACCGCGCCATTTACGACATCGCCGGGGCGGCGTACACGGAGCGGCTCGCGGAGCTGGTCGACTTGCTCGACCTCCGCGACGTACTGGAAAAGCCGGTACGCCAGCTCTCGCTGGGCGAGCGCATGAAGTGCGAGCTCGCCGCCGCCCTGCTGCACCATCCGCCGCTGCTGTTCCTCGACGAGCCCACGCTGGGCCTGGACGTGACCGCGCAGGAGGCGATCCGTGGCTTTCTGTCGCAATATCGGGAGCGGCACGGCGCCACGGTGCTGCTCACCTCCCACTACATGCAGGATGTGACGGCGCTCGCGTCGCGGGTCCTCATCATCAACCGCGGGCACCTCCTGTACGACGGCGCCCTCGATGCACTGGTGGCACGGATCGCGCGCATCAAGCGGATCGAGCTGGTGCTCGGCCCCGGCGACGGTGTCACGGCCGAGATGCTCGCCGGGTTCGGCACGGTCAAGAGCTTCCATTTCCCCAACGCGGTGCTCGAGGTACGGCGCGACGAGGCGGCCGCGACCAGTGCCCGGCTCCTGGCCGCGCTTCCCGTGGCCGACCTGTCGATCGAGGACCCGCCCATCGAGGACGTGATCCGCCAGGCGTTCGCCCAGGGGTTGGGAGAGGACCCATGACCGGGACGGTCGATTGGCTGCGGCGCTACGGCGCGTTGCTGCGGGCCGCGTGGCTCCAGGACCTGCAGTACCGGGCATCCATCGTGCTGTGGCTGCTCTGGGGCGTGACCGAGCCGGCCGTGGCGCTCGGGATCTGGTGGGCGATCGCGGCGGACGGCCCCGTGCAGGGGTATGCGCGCGCGGACTTCGCGCGCTACTTCTTCGCCCTGATGCTCGTGAACCAGCTCACCATCGCGTGGGACTCGTGGTACCTGGACTCCTGGATCCGCGACGGTGAGCTCAACTTCCGGCTGGCGCGACCGATTCACCCCGCGCACGAGGCGGTGGCGGAAAACATCGCATACAAGGCGCGTACGGCCGGCATGATTCTCGTGGTGTGGCTCATCGTCGCCGCGGTGTGGCCCGCGGTACGGCTGCCGTTCGGGGCCGACCGATGGGCGCTCACCGCGGCGGCGGTACTGCTCGCCGCGGCGCTGCGGTTCTTCATCAGCTTCGCCACGGGGCTGCTGGCGTTCTGGACCACGCGCGCCACTGCCATCATGGAGCTGCACGCCGGGATCTCGCTGTTTCTCTCCGGCCGGCTCGCGCCGCTCGCCCTGCTCCCCCCCGCCGTCGCGCGGGTGGCGGGGTTCCTCTGGTTCCCGTACATGCTGGCGTTCCCCGTGGACCTGCTCACGGGTACGGTGCACGGCGCGGCGCTCGTGCAGGGATTCGTCGGGCAGGTCGTGTGGCTTGCCGTATGGGTGGGTGCGTACCGGCTGGCCTGGACGCGCGGGCTGCGCAAGTACGGAGGGGTGGGGGGATGAAACTCCGCATTCTCGCCGCCCTCTGGCGCCTCAACGTCGCCGAAGAGCTCCAGTACCGCGCCAACCTCGTGGCGAGCCTGCTCGGCACGATCTTCTGGATCGGCACGGCGCTGCTCACGCTGGCCGTGTTCTTCCGGCACACCACGCGCCTGGGAGACTGGGACTATTGGGAGGTGGTCGTCCTGCTGGGCGTGTTCAACACGCTCACCGGAGTGATCGAGGCCGTGCTGCGGCCCGGCATCGGTCGGCTCGCGGGAGAGGTGAAAAGCGGCGGTCTCGACCTGGTGCTCGCCAAGCCGGTGGACGCGCAGGGGTTCGTGTCGTTCCGCCGACTGGACGTGTGGCGACTCACCGACGTGGTGCTCGGGCTCGCGCTCGCGGGCTATGCGCTCGTGCGGCTGCACCACGTGCCGACGGTCGCGCAGCTTGCGGCTTTCGGCTTGGCTCTTACGGCTGCCGTCGTGGTCGTCTACGCGCTGTGGGTGGCGCTGATGAGCCTGGCGTTCTGGTTCGTGTCGGTCGAGAACCTCTCGGTGCTGTTCGACGCGGTGTACGAGGGCGCCCGCTATCCGGTGTCGGCCTATCCCGGCGCGCTGCGATTCGTCTTCGTGTACCTGATTCCGATCGCCTGGACCACGACGATTCCGGCGTCGGCGCTCACGGGCAGACTCGAGCCCGGGTTCGCGCTCGTCGCGGCCGCCGTAGCGGCACTCGCCTTTGCGCTGACACGTCTGTTGTGGCGCACGGCGCTCAAGCGGTACTCGGGCGCGAGCGGCTGATCGCCCGCTCAGCGGGTCAGGACGCCCTTCTGAAAGTCCTCTCTGGCCCAGCGGCTCGCGACGAAGTGCTGCTTCTTGCCCGTTGCCGTCACCGGCAGCTGGTCCACGAAGCGGTAGAACCGCGGGCGCTTGAACTCGGCGAGCTCCCCGGAGAGAGAGCTCCGCAGCTCGTCCACCGTGAGGCCCGCGTCCGCGGGCACCACGTACGCCGCCAGCACGCTCCCCTTGACCGCGTCCGGAACGCCGACGACCAGGGAATCCGCGACCTTGGGGTGCTGGTTGATGACGGCTTCGACCGACGCGGGGTGAACGTTCTCGCCGGCCGTGATGATCATGTGATCCTTGCGGCCCAAGACGGTCACGTAGCCTTGCTCGTCCCACACACCGATGTCCTTGGTATAGTACCACCCCCGGTGGTAATACCGGCGCGTCTCGTCCGGACGATTGTGATAGACGAACGGCCCCTTGAGCGAGCGGATGATCACCTCCCCCTCCGTCGTGCCGTCCCGGGGCACGCAGTCGTCCGGCTCGGCGTGCTCCACGTCCTCGGCCAGCCGCACCACGCGCACCTGGTCGCCGGTGCAGGCCCGGCCAGCGGCGCCCGCGTGGTCCGGGAGGTCGTGCGGCCGGAGGATGGTGTTCCAGAACGTCTCGGTCGTGCCGTATCCGTTGTACAGATTGGGCGTGAGCGTCGCGGCGTAGCGGAGGCACGATTCGCGATCGAGCGGTGAGCCCATGGCGACGACGCCCTTCAAGCTCCGCAGATCGGCGCGCTGCTTTTCCTGCGCCCGGGCGAGCAGCTCGATGGTGGCCGGCGTGCCGATCAGATAGGTGAGGCCGTAACGCCCGACGTAATCCAGGACTTCGCGCGGCTTGAACTCCCGCAGCCCCACGACTTCGGCTCCGACGTACAGCGCAGGGCAGGGACCACCCGAGTGCAGGCCGCCGGCGTGGAACCACGGCGTCATGTTCATGGTCCGGTCTTCGGGGCCCAGTGGGAAGTGCATGATGACGTCGAGCGCCCGCAAGATGTTGTTCACGTGGTTGAGCGGGACGCCTTTGGGCTCGCCGGTGGTCCCCGACGTATACAACCGGACGATCTCGTCGGTGGGGGCCGCACGCTCGGGGACGACGTTGGTCTCCGCGTGCCCGCAGGTGAAGTCGTCATAGCTCACGGCGCCCGCCGCGGCAGGCCCCTCACCCACGACGATCAGGAGCTCGGGCTTGTGCTCGGCGAGCCGGACGGCTTCGCGCGCCACCGCCGCGAGGGCAGCGTCGTACACGTACGCACGCGGACGGCTGTCGTCCAGGTGCAGCGCAACTTCACGCGCCGACAGGCGGAAGTTGATCGGCGAGAACACCACGCCCGCCTTCTGCGTGCCGATGAAGCAGAACACGTACTCCGGGGTGTTGAAAAGCGACGCCATGAGAACGTCGCTCCGCGTCCGGCCCAGCCCGGCTGCACGCAATGCGTGGGCCAGGCGGTTCGCCGCGGCGTTCAGCGCAGCGTACGTCCAGCTCGCCTCCCGCGTGGTGCAGGTCAGCGCCCGCCGGCCGGGATGCCGCTCCAGCGCGGCCATGAAGCCCGCCAGATAGGTGAACTCGCCGAATTCGCGCGTGAACTCTTCCATGTCGCGCTCCTTGTCAGGCTTTGCGGAATACGAGCGTTGCATTGATCCCTCCGAAGGCGAAGGAGTTGGAGAGCACGGTCCGTAGCGGCACGGGACGCAGCTCCGTGGCGACGCAGACCGGTTCGCAGTCGGGATCCGGGTGCTCGTAGTTCACGGTCGGGGGAATCACGCCGTCGCGCAGGCTCAGCACCGAGAAGACCGCTTCGATCGCTCCCGCCGCCCCGATCGTGTGTCCGAGCATCGACTTGTTGGCGGTGAGGGGCACCTTGGGCGCCGCCCGGCCGAACACCCGGTGCATGGCGCGGGCCTCGACGGCGTCGTTCAGTCTGGTCGACGTGCCGTGCGCGTTGACGTGATCCACGTCCACGGGATCGAGCCCCGCGTCTTCGAGGGCCAAGCGCATGGAGCGCGCGCAGCCGTCGGCCGACGGATCGGGACGCGTGAGGTGGAAGGCGTCGCAGCTGGTGCCGTAGCCGGCCAGCTCGGCCAGGATCGCTGCACCGCGCCGTTCGGCTGCGAGCCGCGGCTCGAGCACCACGGCGCCGGCGCCTTCGGCAGGCACGAAGCCGTCCCGCTCCCGATCGAACGGCCGGGAGGCGCGCTCCGGGTCGTCGTTGCGCGCGGTGGTGGCCTTCAACGAGTGGTAGCCGCAGAAAATCACGCGCGCCAATGCCGCCTCGCACCCGCCCGCGATCACCACGTCGGCTTCACCGGAGCGGAGCAGACCCAGCCCCAGGCCGATCGCCGCGGCGCCAGAGGCACACGCCTGATTCACCGTGAGGTTCGGCCCCTTCGCCCCTAACGCCATGGCCACGATGCCAGCCGCCGTGTTGCCGATCGCGCCGGGCACGAAGAACGGGGACAACATCGTCGCCTCGCCGCCGGCGACCTGCTCGCACCCCTGTTCCACGAGGAGCACGCCGGCGAAGGTGTTGCCCATCACGACGGCGACCCGTTCCGCCTCTGCGCCGGCAACGGTGAGTCGGGCGTGCTGCACCGCCTGGCGCGCGGCGGCCACGCCCAGCTGGACGAAGCGATCCACGCGCCCGGCCAGCTTCGCGGTCATGTACGCCTCAGGAGCGAAGTCCGGGACCTGACCGGCGACCCGCGTGCGCAGTCCCGATACGTCGAACTGGGTAATGGGCCGAATGCCAGAGCGGCCGGCGCACAGCTTGGCCCAGCTGTCTTCTACGGAACGCCCCAAAGGCGTCACCGCCCCGAGGCCCGTGACGACCACACTACGCATGTCGGTTCGCTTGGGTCCGCTTGGTTACAGCGACAGGTCTTGTAGCACCGCGCGTTGAGTTTGAGGCAGGTCAGTCATTGCGGCCGTGCGGATTGCAACCCGCGTGCCGCGAGCATTCCTGTGGTTTCGATTTGCAGCGCCCCGCGCAGCGGCCGGCGCTCGGGCGACGCGCATCCCCGCCGCGGTCACGTCTCGTCCATCAGCTCATGGCCGCGAGCGCCGCTCCGCCGTCCCGCCAGCGGTCCGCGAGGTCCGGCGCCAGACAGCGCCGCTCCAGCTCGGCCAGCCACGGGGGCACCGAGCGGACCTCCTCCAGCGGCTCCGATTCGGGGGCCGGCGGCTTGCCGGTCAGCATCTCGTGCACGAGCACGCCGACGGCGAACATGTCGTCGGCCGGCGCCGCTGCAGCGGCGCCGTCCTTGCTACCCGGTGCGCGCCGCTCCGGCGCCACGTACGTCGCGGCGCACAGCGCGCCCGCGACCACTCCGGGCGTGCCCCGGGGCAAGGAACGCTCCACCGCGCCCACGATACCCGTGTCGGCCACCAGGGTATGGCCCTCCGTGAGCAGGACGTTTTCGGGCTTCAGGTCGCCGTGGGCGATGTGGGCCGCGTGCGCGTGGGCCAGGGCCGTGAGAATGTCGCGCAGAATCTCGACCGCGCGGCGCAGCGGCAGCTCGCCGTTGCGGGCCAGCCACGCGCGCAGCGTGGTGCCTTCGACGAACGCGCGCGAGTGATACACGAAGGCGCCGGCGCGGCCGGATCCGCGGGGCGGCACGAGGGGGGGAGCGCTCAGACGATCGGCCAGCATCAGCAGCTCGCGCTCGAGCAGCGCAGTGTCCAGCGCGAGCGACAGCTCCCCCGGCAGCACCTTCACGAGCAGCGCGGGTCCGCTCCCCGCCTCGAGCGCGACGAACATGCGGCAGGCGCCCACGGGACGCACTTCGCGCTCGACCCGATAGATCGGGCCCAGCGCGTCCTGCAGCGCCGTTCGCAGATCAGCCACCCCCGGCGGATCCCCCGGGGCGAGACGTCGGCATGGTGAAGCTCCTGAGCTGGTGTTGAACATATCCGCGACCGCGGGTCGCGCCAGCAATCGGAGGCCGGTCAGCCTACCGGTCCGTCCACACCGCGAGCTCGTTCCCGCACGGATCGCTGAAATGGAACCGGCGCCCGCCCGGGAACGCGTACGTCTGGCGCACGATCTTGCCCCCGGCCTGCTTGATCTTCGCTTCGAGAGCTTCCAGCTGGCTGGCATAGATCACTACCAGTGGATTGGCCGGGCGGACGGGTGCGTCCTTCGTGAACCCGCCGCTCAACCGACCATCACGGAAGCTCGTGTAGTCCGGTCCGTAGTCCTCGAACTGCCAGCCGAAGACCTGCTGATAGAATTGCTTGGTCCGGCCGATATCCGTCGCGCCGAACTCGAGGTAGTCCACCTGGCGGTCATGGTCGCGCGGCGTCATTCGGCCTCCGTGGGGGAGTCCTGATCTTACCGCGTCGGGGCGGCGAAACCCCAAGCTACCGCGCCGCGCGGGGCGAATCCAGGTGAGGGCCAAGAGCCGAATCTCATAAGTAGCGCGCGACAGCCATCGCGCCTGCGGCCAGGAGCAACAGCGCGGCGGCCACCTGCGTCCCCCGCTCGATGCGTGTTTGCAGCGCCGCGAGCTCGGCGGCCTGAGCCGCCGTGGGAGCGCTTCCCTGCTGCTCGAGGCCCTGGCGGAGACGCGCGATCTTCCTGTCCGCCGGTGCGTTGCTCGCGATGCCGATCACCACGGCCAGGAGGGTGGCGACGGCACCCGCCCCGAGCGCCAGTCCGGGTCGCGACGTCACCCAGGCGCGGTTGAAGCCGGCGGAGAGCCGGCCGTACATGACGAACCCCGGGATGACGGTCAACAGCATGGCGATCCCGAATGCGGGACCCATGCGCCGCTGCAGGCGCTCGATGAAGCGCCGGCCGTCGGGACCCACGGCGCGGGCCGTGGGAAACAGGAACAGCGCGGCGAACACCGCCGAGCCCACCCAGACGATTCCCGCCACGATGTGCACCAAGCGCAGCCAAACCACGGACCACCTCGGGAAAGAGTTTCAATTGACTATACGAGCTGTATAGTTAAATTGTTCCCGTCAAGGTGCCCGTGACTCCCCGCCCTTACCGGTTGGGCCGCCGCCAGGCGGCGGTCGAACGCACCCACGCCCGGATCCTCAAGGCCGCGCGCGCGTTGCTCGTCGCGCCGGGGAACACCGCTTTCAGCATCGAGGCGGTCGCCCGGCGGGCGCGCGTCACGCGGGTGACCGTGTATCAGCGGTTCGGCTCGCGGTCCAAGCTGCTCGAGGCCCTGTTCGACGATCTCGCCCGCCAGGGCGGGATGTGGGACCTGGCAGATGCCTTCCGCCAGCCCGATCCGGAGGAGGCGCTCGCGCGATTCGTGACGACCTTCGCCCGATTCTGGACGGCACACCGGCCGATCCACCGGCGCCTCATGGCGCTGGGGGCGCTCGACGCAGGGCTGCAGCGCACCTTGCGCGCCCGCCAGGAGTGGCGGCGGCAGGGGCTGCGGGTGATCGTGCTCCGGCTGGCCCAGCGCTCCCGCGGGTCCGCGGCCAAGCCACAGGACGAGACCATCGACGTGCTGTTCACGCTCACGAGCTTTCAGACGTTCGATCTGCTCGCCGGTCCCGGGCGCACTCCGGCGGACGTCGCGCCGATCGTGCTGCGGGTCGCCCGGGCCGCCCTGGGTCTCGCCATGCGCTGAGCCCGACAGCGGCGCTTGCGGACCGGCACGTTTGGGGCCACACTAGCGCGCCCTCTTCAGGACACCGCGTTGCGCTTCGCCATGCTCGGTCTGCTCATCGGCTTCGCCGGCGGCTCCCCAGCGGTGGCGCAAGGCCCGCGGGTCGAGATCACCGTGGCGGCGGCGCTCCGGGCCGCTCCCGTGACCGGCCGCGTGTACCTGTTCGTGAGCCGCGGCGACGACGTCGAGCCCCGCCTGCAGGTACGGCACGAAAGTGACTGCACGCCGTTCTTCGGCGTCGACGTGACGGCGCTCGCGGCCGGCACCCCCGGCGTGATCGACGCCACCACCCTCGGGTATCCGCTGGCCAGCCTCAAGGAAATCCCCGCGGGTGACTACTACGTGCAGGGGCTGCTCAACGTCTACTCCGAGTTCCACCGCGCCGACGGGCACACTCTCTGGCTGCACGACGACCAGTGGGAGGGACAGCAGTTCAACAAGTCTCCCGGGAATCTCGTGAGCGAGGTGCGCAAGGTGCACCTCGACCCGGGGCGGCCGGATACCCTCCGGCTCGAGCTCACGCGGACGCTGCCGCCGGTGGAGCTGCCGCCCGACACGAAGTGGGTGAAGCACATCAAGATCCAGAGCGAGATCCTCACCGCGTGGTGGGGGCGTCCCATGTACCTCGGGGCCACGGTCCTGCTGCCGCGGGGCTACGAGACCGACACCGCGCGCCGCTACGCCACGGTGTACGAGCAGGGGCATTTCAATCTCCGCCCGCCGTTCGGATTCTCGACCGATTCCAGCGTCGAAACGCCGGAGCAGCGCGCCGCCCGCCTGGCGCGCACGGCGCGGGAGCCCGGCTTCGAGTTCTACCAGGCCTGGCGCTCGCCCGCTTTCCCGCGCCTGATCGCCGTGACGTTCCAGCATCCCACGCCGTACTTCGACGACTCCTACGCCGTGAACTCGGCGAACAACGGGCCGTACGGCGCCGCGATCCTGCGGGAGCTCATTCCCTACCTGGAGGAGCACTTCCGCATGATCCGGGCGCCGTGGGCGCGGGTGCTCACCGGCGGATCCACCGGCGGCTGGGAAGCGCTCGCCCTGCAGGTGTACCATCCGGAGTTCTTCGGGGGAACGTGGGTGCTGTATCCCGACCCGGTCGACTTCCGGAACTACGAGATCCCAGACATCTACGGCGACACCAACGCCTTCGTCCATCCCGTCGCCGGGTGGATGAGCTACGACGTGCCGGCCGAGCAGGAAGTCACGGGGCAACCGCGCATCAGCGTGCGGCAGGAGAGCCAGTTCGAGGCGGTGCTCGGCAGCCGCGCGCGCTCGGGCGAGCAGTTCGCCATCTGGGAGGCGACCTACGGCCCCGTCGGCCCCGACGGCTATCCCGCGGAGCTGTGGAATCTCGCGACGGGCACGATCGACCACGCGGTGGCCGACTACTTCAAGGCTCATGACTACGACCTGCGCGATTACCTGGAGCGGAACTGGGCCACGCTCGGTCCCAAGCTCGAGGGCCGGCTCCACGTGTTCGTGGGGGACATGGACACGTTCTACCTGAACCTCGCCGTGTATCGGCTCGAGGAGTTCCTCAAGCGGGCGCGTCCGGCGGCCGATGCCGAGGTCGTGTACGGGCGCCCGCTGAAGCCACACGGCTGGCAGCCGTGGACCAACGCGGAGCTGATGCGCATCGTGGCCCGCCACATCGAGCGTCACCGGCCGCGGCACTGAGCGCCCGAGGCGTTCACGCCCTCTCGTTCGGAGATCCCATGCACCGCTCTTGCCTCTTCCTCGTCGTGCTGTGCGCGCCAGGGGCCGCCGCGGGCCAGGCCGAGCTACCTCGCACCCACCGGCCCGCGCCGACGGTGCCGGCAATCACGCCCGGCGACTTGATGACCCGGCTGTACATCCTGGCCGACGATTCGATGCAGGGGCGCGAGGCGGGGACGGCCGGCAACGTGAAAGGCACCGACTACATCGCCGCCGAGATCAAGCGGTCGGGCCTGGTGCCGGCGGGAGACGACGGCACGTACTTCCAGACGATCCCGCTCAAGACCCGCACGTTCGACACCACGTCCACCTTCACGGTGGCGGGAGCTCCCTTGACCGCGTTCCGCGATTATGTCCCGCTCGGGCCCCGGTCGCTCGAGAGCCCGTCGCTCGCGATCGTGTTCGGCGGCGAGGTCGGCGACTCGGCCACCCGGATCGGGGCGGAGCAGGCGAGCGGCAGGTTGGTCGTGTTGCGGGTGCGGGGAGGCGCGGTGGGACTGCGCGCGCTGCGGTCCGCGCCGAGCCTGCCGGGCGCCGCGGCGGTCGCGCTCGTGGCCCTCGACAGTCTCGCCCCGCAGGCTCTCACGTTCCTACGGCGGCCGCGCACGGTGCTCGACGACAACCCGGCCGGCCCGGCGGCACCGCCGCCGGCATTCCTGGTCTCCGGCGCCACGGCGGCGAAGATGTTCACCACGCCGCTGGAGCAGCTCGCTCCCGGCGCGGCCGGCACGAGCGCGGCCATCGCCGTGCGGTTCGACGTCGTGCCGGTCGCGGACGCCGCGCGCAACGTGGTCGGCATCGTGCCCGGCCGCGATCCGAAACTCAAGGGCCAATACGTCGCCATCGGGGCGCACAACGATCACATCGGGTTCGGCCGTAGCGCCGTAGACCACGACTCGATTCGTATCTGGAATCACGTAGTCCGCCCGGAAGGCGCCGACGACGCCGGCAAGCTGGCCACTCCCGAGCAGCAGGCGCGCGTCGATTCCCTGCTCGCCCGGTTCCGATCGGGGCATTCGGCTCGGAGCCGCGCCGACTCGATCGCCAACGGCGCCGACGACGACGGCTCCGGCTCCGTCGCGGCGCTCGAGATCGCCGAGCGGATTGCGTCCCTCAAGCGCAAACCGAAGCGGTCGATCCTGTTCGTGTGGCACACCGGCGAAGAGAAGGGGCTGCTGGGCTCGCGCTACTTCACGGATCACCCGACGGTGCCGCGCGACTCGATCGTGGCGCAGCTGAACATGGACATGGTCGGCCGGGGCGCCGCCGGCGACGAGACGGGGCGCACCAAGGACGGAGCGCCGCTGCACGGCGGTCCCCGCTACCTGCAGCTCGTCGGCTCGCGCCGCCTCTCGACCGAGCTGGGCGATCTGGTGGAGCGGGTCAATGCGGCGGGCCGTCACGGCCTCGTGTTCGACTACTCGATCGACGCCGACGGGCATCCGGCGAACATCTACTGTCGCTCGGACCACTACGAGTACGCGCGGTACGGCATCCCGATCACGTTCTTTACCACGGGCCTGCATTCCGACTACCACCAGGTGACCGACGAGCCTGAATACATCGACTACGAGCACATGGCGCGGGTCGCCGATCTGGTCGCAGACGTGGCGCTCAGCGTTGCCGACCTGGATCACCGCGTAGCGGTGGACCACGCGAAACCCGATCCCAGCACACCCTGCCGGCAGTAACGGCAGCCCACAGAGCCGTGGACTGATGCGTCCGTGCAGCATGATATGACGTAGTTGCTGCGCTGTCGCAACGTCGAGGCTTGGGTCGGTGATGTATCCCACTGGCCGACAATACCTTGCGCACATGGTCCAAATGTGCGCGGGAATTGCAGCGGCACCGCCACGCATCGATGAAACGCGACCGAAGCGATTGGCTCTGCGTGGCGCGAGCGTGCTTCCGGACTCCAGCGCCGCTGTGCACTGCGGTGACGGCCTCGCTGCAGCTCGCGCGGGCGGCCTTTCCGCGCCGCGTGCTGCGGCAGCGTTGGATCCGGTACCAGATCGACCTCGCCGACACCCCCACCGCGCCTCCCCACGTGCGTCTGACGCGCGTGACCGACCCGATCATCGGTGCGCTGCGCCAACGCCCCGATCGGGCGGAAACCAGCTTCAAGTCGGGCCTGCGGTTCTGGGACGAGGGGCTGCGGCGCGCGTACATCTGGCTCGGCCCGGACGGGCCGCTCTGCATCCAGTGGCTCCTCCTGCCGGAGGACAATCGCCAGCTGCGGCGCTTGAATGGGTGGGCCGGGATGTATCCGCCGCTGCCGCGCGGCACGGGGCAGGTCGAGAACCTGTTCGCCTTTTCCGCGGGGCGCCTTTCCAGCGTCACCGCCGACTTCGAGCACGCGCTCTACGACGAGGCGCGGCGGGCCGGGTTGCAGATGCTCGTCACGCACGTCCACGAGAGCGACCGCGCGGCGCGTGCCTGGGCGGAGGGAGCGGGCTGGCGGCCCTACGGGACGATCACCCGGTACCAGCTGGGCTGGCCACCGCTGCTGGCGCGGAGCGTGTACGTGCACCGCGACGACACGCCCCGGCGCGCCGCAGCGGCCGCGCCGGCCGAGGAGCTCGCCCGGATGCGACTGCCGCGGAACTGGAGCGAAGGCACTCCCAGCACGGCGGCCGGGAGCTAGCTCAGCGGAACAGCCTGCGCCCGAGGATCGCCTCGAGGCCCGCGAGGGCGAGTCGCGTGGCGTAGCGCGTCTGGACGACGTCCGATCCCGCCTGTGTCAGCTGCACCTGCGCATCCACCAGCTCCAGGATGGTCGCCGCGCCCCCGCGGTAGCGCTGGTCCTGCACGCGGAAATTCTCGGCGGCAGTGGCGAGGGCCCGGATCGACAGGGCGTAATTGTCGCGTGCCGTGGTGTAGGTCTCGTACGCCTCGGTGACGTCGCGCCGGGCCGCGCGCTCGACGTCCTCCCGGGCCGCGCGGGCCACGTCGCGATTCACGCGTGCCGAGCTGATCGCGATCTCCCGCGCGCCGCCGGTCCAGATCGGCATGGTCACGCGGAACGTGACGAGCGACAGGCTCCGCGCCTCGGGAAAGAAACGCGTGTCGAAGTGCTCGTTCTCTCCGGAGAGGGTCAGCTCGGGGAGATACGTCCCGCGGGCCCCGGCGAGCAGCGCCGCGGCGGCGCGCTCGTTGGCGCGCGCGATGCGGAACTGCGGCCCCTCGTGCAACGCCAGGCGCACGCCCTCCTCGAGCGAGATCGGCAGCCGGGGCGCCTGCAGCGTGTCGAGCGGCTGCGCGGCCACCGGTCCGGGCGCGCCCACGCGCCGGCCCAGCTGGAGCCGGGCTACGGCGAGCGACACCTCCTGGCGGGCGGAGTCGATCTCGGCCCGCGTCTCCTCCAAGGCCACCTGGAGCGAGTCCGTCTGGACCGCGACCCCATGGGTGACGCGGGCGCGCGCCACCGCCAGCTGCTCCCGCGCCCGGTGCAGCCGCTCGGTGGCGACCCGCAACAGCTCCTGGTTCGCCAGGACATCGTAGTAATCCGCCTCCGTCGCCATGGCGGTCTGGAAGCGCTGTGCCAGCTCCCCCGCCGCGGCGGCCTCGTGCCCGGCGTCGGTCGCCGCGAGATCGGCGATCTTGCGCACGGAGAGGAGCTCGTAGCCCGCCGTGACGTGCGTCGTCACCGCGCTCGTCCCCGGTTGGCCGGTTCCAGGGTTCACGAACGGGGACGAGTATTTCGAGGCGTCCACGCCGATCTCCAGGGACGGCACGATGAACGCGAGCCGGGCGGCGCGCCGGGTCCAGGCGGCATTGTCCGCCTGCCCCAGCGCGCTCACGTACGCCGGATCGAGCCGCGCGGCGCGCTCGATCGCCTCGCCCAGCGAGATGGTCGGCAGCGTGTCCACGGCCAGCGGCAGCGCGATCGCCAGCACGCCCAGCATCAGTGCTGCTCCACCGGCTGGACTCGCGCGCCCTCGGCCACGCTCTCCCCCACGTTCAGGGCGACGCGCTCCCCCGGCGCGACGCCGCCGGCGATCTGGGCGTTCTGGCCGTCGTCACGGGCCACGACGACGCGCCGGAACGCGACGCGGTCGGCCGAGTCCACCACCGCGACGAGCGTCGTCTCGCCGCGCACGATCAGCGCGCCGGCCGGGAGCTCCGGGTAGCCGCGCCCCTTGGCGGCGAGCTTCACGGTCACGTAGCTCCCGGGGAAAATGCCGCCGCCCCGGTTCTCGAGGTCGACCTCGGCGAGCAGCGTGCGCGTCCGCGGATCGAGCAACCCGCTGACGCGCGTCACGCGCGAGACGACCCGGACCTCTGGCCGGTCGGGCACGGTGATCTCCGCCGGCGTGCCGACGCCCACGAGAGGGGCATCCTGCTGGTCCACGTAGGCGTACACCCGCAGCCGTCCCGTCTCCGACACGGTGAGGACGGGGAGCGCTCCCGTCTGCGCGCTGGTCGCGTTCTGCATCAGCGCCCCGGGATCGGCGTAGCGGGCCGTCACGCGGCCGGTGAACGGCGCCCGGATGACCTCGTACGACTTGAGCGTCTCGATCGCCTTGAGGTTGGCTTCAGCCACCGCCGCGTCGGTCTCGTAGCGCTCGGCTTCCTGCGCGGAGCTGGCGTTCTGCTTCGCGAGCGCGCGGAACCGGTCGGCGTTGACGCGCTTGTTACGCGCGTCGGCGAGCGCCGCCTCGTACTGCTGGTCCAGCTCCGGGGACTCGATAACCGCGAGCACCTGGCCTGCCCCCACGGCATCGCCCTTGTCGACCAGGATCTGCCGCAGGTAGCCGCTCACCTTAGCGTACAGCGTGACCGCCGCGTACGGCCGCGCCTCGCCCAGGAGGGTGAGCGTCTGGACGCCCTGCGGCGCCGTCACGCGCGCCACGCGCACGTGCGGGCCTGCCGCCACGTCGGCCGCCCGCGCCCGCCCCTCCGCGCGCACCAGGCTCACCTTGCGGGCGAGCAGCCCGGCGACGATGGCGACCGACGCTACCATCGACACCACGCCCCCGACGAACAGCCGGCGCCCGGACCGGGACCGACGCATTTCGGTCATCACGTTTCCCCTCTCTCTTCCGCCAGGAACCGCTCATCCAGCAAGTGGCTGGTCGGCGGCTCGGTCCGGATCAAGGAGTACACGACGGGCACCACGAACAGCGTCGCCGCGGTCGCGAGCACCAGCCCGCCGATGACCGCACGACCGAGGGGCGCGTTCTGCTCGCCGCCCTCACCCAGCCCCACCGCCATCGGGACCATCCCGATGATCATCGCCAGCGCCGTCATCAGCACGGGACGGAGGCGCGTCTTCCCGGCCTCGAGCGCGGCAGCGAGGGCGTCGCCGCCCGTCTCGACCCGCCGGTCGTTGGCGAAGCTCACGAGCAGGATGGAGTTGGACACGGCGATGCCCACCGCCATGATCGAGCCCATCAGCGATTCGACGTTCAGTGTCGTGCCGGTGAGGGCGAGCATCCACAGGATGCCCACCAGGGCGCCCGGCACGGCGGCCATGATGATGAACGGATCGAGCCAGGATTGAAACAACACCACCATCAGGCAGTACACCAGCACGATCGCCAGGATCAGGCCCAGTCCCAGGCTCCGGAACGACGCGGTCATCACCTCGCCCTGCCCCCGCACCGTGACGCGCATGCCGGGCGGCAGCGCACCAAGCGCGGTGATGCGCGAGCGGATGTCGCGCACCACGCCGCCCAGGTCCCGACCTTCCACGCCCGCCTCGACGTCGAGCACCCGTTGCACCGTGTAATGGCTCACCACGCCGGGCGCGGCGCCGGGATACACGCTCGCGACGTTGCCGAGCATCACGGCGGGTGCTTCGGGCGGCTCGGCGAGGGCCGGCGCGCCGCTCGCGTCCACCGGCCGGCCGCCGGAGGCGGGCGTGAGCGGGGTGGCGAGCAGGCTGGGCACCGACGCGAGCCGGGCGATCGGCGTCTGCACGGCCACGGCGTAGTTCACGTTGTTGGCCGGGTTCAAGAAGAACGACGGTGCGATCAGCCCGCTCGACGAGAGTGAGATGAGCATGCTGTTCGCTACGTCCCGCTGCGTGAGCCCCAGCTGCGCGGCGCGTACCCGGTCCACCTGCACCTTGAGCGCGGGATAGTCGAGCACCTGGGCGATGTGCACGTCGACCGCGCCCGGCACCGTGCGGATAGCGTCTCGCAGTCGCCGCGCCACCTCGTAGGAACGCGCCAGATTGGCGCCCTCGATCTGCACGTCCACCGGCGCCGACACGCCGAAGTTCAGCACCTGGCTCACGATGTCCGCCGGCTGGAAGTAGAAGCCCGAGCCGGGGAACTCCGCCGGGAGCGTCGCCCGCAGCGCCCGCATGTAGCGTTCCGTGGCGTGATGCCCCCGCTTCAACGCGATCAGCATCTCGGCGTCCATCGCCCCGATGTTGTCGGTGGGGACGAACGCCAGGTTGTAGAACAGCGGCACGCCGATCATGTCGTTGATCGTCTCCACCTCCTCGGGCGGGATGGTCTCGCGAATGCGACGCTCCACCTGCTCTACCAGCCGTTCGGTCTCCTCCAGGCGCGTCCCTGCGGGCGCCCGGAAGTGGAGCTTCATCAGGCCCGCATCCACCGCCGGGAAGAAGTCGGTCCCCACCACGGTGACGAGGCCGACGCCGCCCAGCGACAGCACCAGCGCCAGCACCAGCGTGAAGCGGCGGTGCGCGAGCACCGTTTCGAGCGCCCGGCCGTACGCCGCCTGGAACCGGTCCCAGATCTCGTCCCGCTTGCGGTACAGCGCCGAGCGCGCGGCCGCCGCGTGCTCTTCCCCCGGCATCAACAGCCGGGCCAGCAGGGGCACCAGCGTGCGCGAGAGCACATAGGACGCGAGCATGGCGAACACCACGGCGAGCGCGAGCGGCGTGAACAGGTACTTGGCGGGCCCGTACAGGAGCGCGACCGGGAAGAACACGATGCAGATCGCCAGCGTCGCCACGATCGCGGGCACGGCCACCTGCCGGGCGCCGTCCAGGACGGCGACCGTGAGCGGCTTTCCCAGGGCCCGGTTACGGTGGATGTTCTCGATCGCGACGGTGGCGTCGTCCACCAGCATCCCGATCGCGAGCGCCAGTCCGCCCAGGGTCATGATGTTGATCGTCTGGTTGGCGAACTTGAGGCCCAGGAACGCCGTGAAGATGGCGAGCGGGATCGACGTCGACACGATCACCACGCTGCGCCAGCTGCCGAGGAACGCGAAGATCATCAGCGAGACGAGCACCGAGGCGAGGATCGCCTCACGCACCACGCCCGAAATCGCGGCCCGCACGAACAACGACTGGTCGAAGTCGATCTTCAGGTCCAGCCCCTCGGGGGCGACCGCCTGAATCGCGGGGATCGCCTGGCGCGTGGCTTCCACCACCGCGAGCGTCGACGCGTCGGCGTGCTTCAGGATCGCCAGGTAGGTCGCGCGCTTGCCGTTCACGCGCACGATGTTGGACTGCTCGGCGTAGCTGTCTGACACGCGCGCCACATCTCCCAGCAGCACGGGCGCGCCGTTCACCACCTTCAGCGGAATCCGCTCGAACTCCGCCACCACGGACGGGCTCGAATTCAACGCCACGTTGTATTCGGTGGAGCCGACGCGCGCCGTGCCCGCGGGGACGATCACGTTCGACAGCTGCAGCGCGCCGACCACGTCGGCCGGCGACAGCCCTTTCGCCGCCAGCGCCTGCGGGGCGATGTCGATCGAGATCTGACGCTGCCGGCCACCGAACGGCGCCGGCGTCGAGAGCCCCGGAATCGTGAACAGCCGCACCCGGATGAAGTTCAGCCCATAGTCGAAGATCCGGTCCTCGGGCAGCGTGGCGCTCGACGCCGTGAGCTGCGCCACCGGCACGTTCGACGCGTTGAATTGGATCACGGTGGGCGGCTGCATCCCCGGCGGCGCCAGCCGGAGGATCGTGCTCGACACGGCGCTGATCTGGGCGATCGCGGCCCCGATGTCGGTACCGGGCTGGAAATACACGCGCAACAGCCCCACGCCGGGGATCGACTGCGACTCGATGCGCTCGATCCCGTTGACCGTGGTCGAAAACCCACGCTCGCTGATGATCACGACGCGACGCTCCATCTCCTCGGCCGAGAGTCCCGGATAGTTCCACACGACGGCGACCACCGGGATGTCGATCGCGGGGAAAATGTCCACGATCATGCGCGTGAGGGACAACGTGCCCAGGACGAGAATGAGCAGCGCCATGACGGCAATGGTGTAGGGCCGGCGCAGGGCCAACCGGACGATCCACATGCGAGCTCCTCTGGGCTGATCGACGAACGCCGGGGGCAACCTGCGAAAAACGCACCGCGCCGCCGCCCGGTTCCGCGAGAAAACTACCCCGTTTCGGGACGCGCGGCCGTGGCGCGAGGGCCATGGCCCGGCCTGAAACGCCATGCCCCGGCTGGCGCCGGCGAGCCTTCGGCACCATGCTATCCCTCCCCCGCGCCTGAGGTTTCCGTCACGCATGGCCCGCATTCTGGCCGTCATCGCACCCCTGCTGCTGCTCGTTCCCACCGCGCGAACTCAGCAGATCGACACCACGCTGTGGGCGCGCCTGCGCTACCGGTTCGTGGGTCCCGAGGGCAACCGCGCGGTCGCCGTCGCCGGGGAGCCCGGGAATCCGCTGGTCGCGTACGTGGGCGCCGCCTCGGGGGGAATCTGGAAGACCGAAGACGGCGGCGTGCACTGGCGGGCGGTGTTCGACAGCCAGCCGGCCCAGGCGATCGGCGCGGTCGCGGTGGCGCCGTCGGCGCACAACGTGCTGTGGGCGGGCACGGGCGAGACGTTCTTCATTCGCTCGACCACGGCGCTCGGCAACGGGGTGTATCGCTCGACCGATGGCGGCCGCAGCTGGCAGCACCAGGGACTCGACGGTACGGGACGGATCGCGCGCATCGTGATCCATCCCGCCAACCCGGACCTGGTGCTGGTGTGCGCGCTGGGACGGGCGTACGGGCCGGCGCAGGACCGCGGGGTGTACCGCACCACCGACGGGGGCAAGACGTGGACTCGCGTGCTGTTCGTCGATGCCAACACCGGCTGCTCGGACCTCGCCATGGATCCGGGCGACCCGAACACCGTCTTCGCCGGGATGTGGCAGTTCGAGGTGAAGACGTGGCACCTCCAGAGCGGCGGGCCGGGGAGCGGGCTGTGGGTGTCGCGTGACGGCGGCGCGACGTGGAAGCGAATCGTGGGGCATGGCCTTCCCGACGCACGCCACGTCGTGGGCAAAGTCGCCGTGGCCGTGGCGCCGTCGAACCCGAACACCGTGTACGCGCTGATCGAGGACCAGGACCCGACGCTCTATCGGAGCGACGACCGGGGCACGACCTGGCACGTCGTGAGCCACGACCACACCATGGCCGAGCGGGCGCCCTACTACGTGCGCTTCGCCGTCGCGCCGGACGACGAGGAGCGGCTGTACTTCGTCTCGGTGCGCTTCAGCATGTCGCGCGACGGCGGCCGCACCCTGGCCCGCTCGGGCTACGAAGGAGGCGGCGACAACCACGACATCTGGATCGATCCGTTGAACCCGGACCGCTTCATGGTCGCGCACGACGGCGGCGTGAGCATCACGCTCAACCGCGGCAGGACGTTCATGCGCGTCGTGCTGCCGATCGCCCAGATGTACCACGTGCACGTCGACACCCGCGTGCCGTATTACGTGTACGGCAACCGCCAGGACGGCTCCTCGTACCGCATGCCGAGCCGCAGCCTGGCCGACGGCATCTCGGAGGGGGCGTGGCAGCATGTGGGAGGCTGCGAGAGCGGGTTCGGTATCCCGGACACCGTGGACAACGCGACCGTCTGGTCCGGGTGCTACGACGGAGGGCTGGAAGTCTACGACGTGCGCACGGGCCACGCGCGCAACGTGCGCGTCTGGCCGGAAGCCGGCTACGGCTGGCGGCCGGCCGACGTGAAGTACCGCTGGAACTGGACGTTCCCGATCATGATCTCGCCGCACGATCACCGGCGGGTGTACGTGGGCAGCCAGTACGTGCACGTCACGAGCGACGGCGGCGCGAGCTGGAAGGTGGTGAGCCCCGACCTCACCCGCAACGACACGAGTCACCAGCAGAGCTCGGGCGGCGTCACGACGGACAACCTGATGACGTTCGACGGCGCCACGCTGTTCGCGCTGGCGGAGTCGCCCGTGCAAGCCGGCGTGATCTGGGCGGGATCGAACGACGGCCTGGTGCACGTCACGCGCGACGGCGCCACGACCTGGACGGACGTGACGGGCAACCTGCCGAAGCTCGCGCCCTGGGGGAAGATCTCGAACATCGAGCCGTCGCGCTTCGACGCCGGAACGGCCTATATCTCGGTCGACCTGCACGAGCTGGACGACCTCGATCCCTACATCTTCAAGACCACGGACTTCGGCAGAAGCTGGAAGCGGATCTCGGAGGGCTTGCCCCGCTCGTCGCTCGGGTTCGTGCACGTGGTGCGCGAAGATCCCACGCGGCGCGGGATGCTGTTCGCGGGCACGGAAAGCGGCGTGTACGTGACGTTGGACGACGGCGGCCACTGGGCACCGCTGCAGAGCAACCTGCCGCACGCCCCCATCTCGTGGATAACGGTGCAGCCGCACTTCCACGACCTGGTGGTCGCGACGTACGGGCGGGGGATCTGGATCCTCGATGATATCTCGCCGCTGGAGGATCCCGCGTTCCCCGCCCTGACGGGCGGGGCCATCTTGTTCAAACCGCGCCCCGCGTATCGGTTCCGGTCCCAGCAGGGGATCGCGAGCGCGCCGAACAGCGCGGTGCGGGTGGACAGCGTGCCCGAGGGCGCGGACCTGACGTACTTCGTGCCGTCGGCGCTCGCGGACACCGCGGCGGCGCCCGACAGCGCGCACCCGCGCCGCCCCGCCAAGATCGTCGTGCTGGGCGCGAGCGGCGACACGGTGCGCGCGCTCGAAGGCGAGCGTAAACCCGGTTTGAATCGCGTGTGGTGGGACCTGCGCTACACCCGCCCTGCGGTGCCGAAGCTGCGGACGCCCCCGCCCGGCAAGCCGTTCGTGCGGACCGGGCCGGACGGCACGCGGCCGCTCGTGACCTGGGACCTCGATCTCTCGCTGCGGGGACCACTCGTGCCGCCGGGCAGCTACCAGGTGCGGCTCACGGTGGGCGACAGCGCGGCGGCCGGCGCGGCCCTCATCCAGTCGCTCAGCGTGCTCAAGGACCCCAACACCGCGGCGAGCGACGCGGACGTTCTGGCGCAGACCCGGCTGGCGCTCGCCATTCGGGCGGCGCAGGACAGCGTGGCGCGCATGATCAACCGGCTGGAGTGGGTGCGGAAGCAGCTCGCGGACCTGACCGGTCAGCTACGGGGCGACACCGCGCTCGCGGGTGACTCGAGCGCCAAGCGGCTCGCCGGCCTCGCCGACTCGCTCGACCGGCATGCCAGCGCCGTCGAGGGCGCGCTGTTCGACGTGCACCTGACCGGTGCGCGCGAGGACGCGTTCCGCAGCCCGATGCAGCTGTACGGCCGGCTGGCGGCGCTGCAGTCCGACGTGTCCGAGAGCGGCGCCGACTTCGCGCCCACCACGCAGCAGCAGGGGGTCTACGAGCTGTTCGCGCAGCGGCTCGTGGACGCGTCGGGCCGGTTCGCCGGCTTCATGGAGCGGGAGCTGCCGGCGTTCGGCGCCGAGCTGCACAAGGCGCCACTGAAGGACCTCATCTCCGCGATCGATCAAGGCACGCCAGCGCGCCCCGGACCCTGATGCAGGGGCGCCCGCGACTCACACGCCGCCGGCCCAGGCCCGCGGGTTGCAGGACACACCCCGCCGAGGCCCGATCTGGAGGTTCCCATGGGTCTGACGTCCGAACAAGCACATTGGATCGTCGGGGCGGAGCTGTGTGCTCTCGCCCTGGCGCTGCTGTTGTACGAATTGCAGGTATGGCAGGCTCGCGTGCTGCGCTACGCCCTCGGTGCCACGCTCCTGGTGTTAACAGCCGAAGGCGTGCTGTTTCCCGCGATCGAAGGGGCCCTGACCCCGGCGCGGTTCGACAGCGCCACCGCTCAGCACCTGCTCCTGGCGGCGCTGTGCCTCGTCGTGGGACTGGTCGAGCTGCGGCGCGCCCGGCGCGCGGTGACAGGCGGCCCAGGGCGGGCCGCGCTACCGCTCGGCCTGCTCGCGACCGGCGCGATCTTTGCGCTCCACGCGCAGCACCACAGCCCGGCCCCGCGCGTGCTGCTCACGGTGCAGCATCGCATCCTGGGTGCATCGCTCGCGGTCGGCGGGCTGACCAGGGGAGCGGCAGAGCTGCCGCTTCCGGCCGCGCGATCCTTCAAGACCGCGTGGCTCGTGCCGCTGTTTCTCGCCGGCGTCGAGCTGCTGTTGTATACGGAAACGCGCGGCTGAGCGCTTGACAGTTGTGTCGGTCGTGTCTAGAGTGCGTATCAGAACCCACGAGGGCTGGAACCCGGTATGCATCGCCTGGTGTTGAACCATAATTGCCCCTGCATGACTCCCTGAGCGAGCCGGCCCGCTGGGTGGCACGATGGTGTGCCAACGCCCCCCTCCGGCTGTCCCCGGCGGGGGGCGTTGAATTTTCGCCGATGAAACGACCATGAGGCGCGAACCGATGAAACGATACCTGTTGGCAAGCGACTTCGACCAGACCCTGAGCTTCAACGACTCGGGGATCGTCCTGAGCGAACTGCTCGGCATCTCCGGGTTTCGCGAGAAGAGCGCCGGGCTGTCGCGCATCCACCTGGTGCAGCAGGGCGCGGAGCTCGCGTACCTGCTGCTGCACGATCCCGAATACCGCAAGGTGCGCAAGGAGCACCTGATCGCGGTCGGCAAACGGATTCGCTTGAAGCAGAACCTGCACCTGCTGCCGCGCCTGCTGAGCCAGTTGGAGGGATTCGACGTCGCGTTCTACGTGATTTCGGCGGCTCCACAGGAGGTGATCCAGTCGGCGCTCGAAGGCATCGTCCCGCCTGAGCACATCCACGGGACGCGGTTCCGCTACGCTCCTGCCTCCGGTGAAATCCAGGCGATCGAGCGGGTCACCGCCGGCTACGGCAAGGTGGCCCTGCTCGAAGAACTGCGGGCACAGCTTCCGGTGAGTCACGACCGGGTGATCTACATGGGCGACGGCAGCTCGGACATTCACGTGATGCTGCACGTCAACCGCCTGAACGGCATGACGATTGCCGTCTCCGAGAACAAGTACCTTGCGCAGATCGCCAAACGCTCCGTGCTGTCCGACGACGCAGTGAGTGTGCTCGTGCCGATCCTCGAGGACATCGTCGGCATGGACGCGGGCCGCATTCACGCCCTGTTCGAGTCCCACGGGCTGGTGCTCCAGGAATGGGACAAGGTGCAGACGGACCTCCTCACGATCCGTGAGACCGACGCGGCGCGGCCGCTGGTGGCCGAATTGGGGGGCAGATGACGTTCGACTGGATCGGGTGGCTCGCGACGGCGCTGTTCATGACCTCGTACTTCTGCAAGGATCCCGTCACGCTGCGGCGCGTGCAGGGCCTCGCGGCGCTGGCGTGGGCGGCGTACGGCGTGGTGATTCACGCCTGGCCGGTGATCGTCGCCAATGTGCTCGTGACGGCGGTGGCCGTGTGGACGTCGTTGGGGCGGCCGGCGACCGCAGGCGCTGCGGCCACTGCGCCTGAGTAGGGCTGACACAACAGACCTGTTGCTTGCACGCAGCATGTGTCGGTACTGCCATGTTGGCCATAGTGGTAAGTGTGTTCCTTCCGCAACGTTAGCGCACGGGCGACAGAGCCTCACACCTGCCCAGGGTTTGCAGCACGCCAGCGATCATGGCCGGTCCGCAACGCCTACTGGTGCTGGCTACTCTCCTGGCCCCCGCAGCGAGCGGCGCGTCTTGTGCCGCGGGTCACGCCGACCCAGAGCTTCCAGCGGTGTTCACAGCGGACCAGGCCAGGCACGGCCGGCGCATCTACAAGACCTCCTGCGCGGAGTGTCACGGCAGCGGCCTCGAAGGGGTGACGGCGCCGGCGCTCGCCGGACCGACGTTCCTCCAGAGGTGGCAACCTCCCACAGGCAGCGCCGCGGACCTGTACCACGTGATGCGCGTCTCGATGCCGAAGCTGGCGATGGGCTCGCTCGGGCCCGACGACTACACCGCCGTGTTCGCCTTTCTGCTGCAGCAGAACGGCTGGCCACCCGGGAGCCGGCGATTCGACGCCTCCGACAGCGTGCTCAACCGGATTCGTCTCGATCGGCTTGGCGGCGTGGCCGCGACGCCCGGGCTCGCGCTCAGGGAATTCATCGCGGGCAAGGAGGAGCCACCGCCGAACGGCGCGGGACCGAGCGAGTCGGAGCTTGCGGGCCCCAACTCCGCCAACTGGCCCTACCACACCGGTAGTTACTCCGGGACGCGCTACTCCGAGCTGACCGAGCTGACTCCCGCGAATACCGGACGGCTGAGCGTCGGGTGTGTGTTCCAGGTCGGCCCCGCCGAAGTCTTTCAAACGGGTCCCCTCGTGTACCACGGCGTGATGTACGTGACGACCGTGCGCCAGACGGTGGCGCTCGACGCCGTCACGTGCCGTCCGCGCTGGCGCCACACGTGGCAGCCGAGGGACTACGAGCTGTGGCCCATGAACCGCGGCGTGGCGCTGGCGCGAGGCTACGTCGTCCGGGGCACGGCCGACGGGTACTTGCTCGCGCTCGATGCCAGGGATGGGCAGTTGATGTGGGCGCGACATGTGGCGCGACCCCAAATGGGCGAGACGATCACGATGGCTCCGCTCGTCTACGACGACCTCGTGATGGTGGGACCGGCCGGCAGCGAGAACGGCATCAAGGGATGGATCGGAGCCTTCCGGCTCGCCGACGGCGCACCAGTGTGGCGCTTCAATACCGTCCCCCGACCGGGCGAGCCCGGCGCAGACACGTGGGAGAACCCGAGGGGCCTGCCGCAGGGTGGCGGCGCGGTGTGGACGCCGCTGGCGCTCGACCCGGCCAAAGGAGAGTTGTACGTTGCGGTGACGAACCCGGCCCCGGACTTCGCGGGTCATCTGCGGCCGGGAAAGAACCTCTACACCAACGCCCTCGTCGCCCTCGACGTGCACACCGGGCGCCTGCGCTGGTACGACCAGCTGCTCGCTAACGACACGCACGACTGGGACCTCACTCAGGTGTCCCCGCTGTTCCGCGAGAAGGTCTGGGGTCGGGAGCGGAGTTTGATCGCGACCGTGGGCAAGGCGGGGGTGCTCACGGTGCTCGATCGGGACACGCACGAGCGGGTGTACGACGTCCCCATCACGACCCGGCTGAACGCCGACGTGGCGGTGGGCAGGACGCGCGCCAGAGTGTGCCCCGGCATGCATGGCGGCGTGGAGTGGAACGGGCCCGCCTACAATCCCCGCGCCCACTTGCTGTACGTTCCGGCGGTGGACTGGTGCGGCGTCTTCCAGGCGGGCAGGACGGCGCGCTACGACCCGGGGGACCAGTACGTTGGCGGCGCGTACACGTCCGACTCCGCGGCGCAGGCGAGGGGTTGGCTCACCGCCGTCGACGCGGGCTCCGGCACGGTGCGTTGGCGCTACCGGTCGGCAAGGCCACTCGTTGCGGCCGTGACCGCGACGGCCGGGGGCGTGGTGTTCACGGGTGAGCTCACGGGCGACTTCATCGCGCTCGACGCAGAAACGGGGCGCGAGCTGTACCGCTTCTATACGGGGTCGGGGCTCTTGGGCGGCGTCGTCACATACGCGGTGCACGGCAAGCAATACGTCGCGGCAGCGTCAGGTGGCGGATCCTACAACTTCGGCCGCGAGGGATCGCCCACGATCTTCGTGTTCACGCTGCCTACTGCCACGCCTCCGTCGGCACGTCGGCTGGCGGCTCGAGCGACTGGATATAAGTGACGAGCTTCCACACTGCGTCGGGTGCGAGCAGCAGTCCGCCGTAGGCGGGCATGCCGTGCGGGCGGCCATAATAGATCGACTGGAAGAGCTCGCCGTCCGCGCCGCCGAACCGCCACCGGCCGTCCGCCAGGCTCGGCCCCACCCACCCGGCGCCCGCGCCCCCGTGACAACCGTCGCAGTTCATCGCGGTGAAGATCTTCGCCCCCTCATCCGCCGCCCGCTTGTCCCGCTGGTAGGGATTCTGCCAGCGCACCGCCTTGGGGGCAGCGCCGCCCGCCGACACGTGCTCGTCGTGACGCACGGCGGGGAGCCCGGCCTGCTGGTCGGGCGTCGCTCCGCGCATGCACGCCGCCAGCGCCGCCAGGAGGAGGACCGGAAGGAGCCTCACCCCTTCACCGCCGCGAAGCCGCCGATGACGGCGATCACCACGCCCAGCGCGATCTTGGCGGCGGCACCGGCCGCGCGGCCGAGCACCGCGCCCCAACCCGCCCGCACCGCCACCGTCGGCGTGCGCGACCACGAAAACTCGAACACCGCCGCGCCGGCGAATGCGCCCACGAACGCACCGATCACGCTCCCGACGATCGGGACCGGCACGCCCACCATGGCGCCCACGATCCCCCCGACCAGCGCGCCCCATCCCGAGCGGCGCGACCCGCCGTAGCGCTCGGTCAGCCCGAACCCCACCCACCACTCGACGATCTCGCCGAGAAACGCGAGGCCCAACACGATCGCCATCGTGGCGATCCCGACCGTGCGAAACCCGGTGAGCGCGCCGTAGCCGAGGACACCGCCGACCATCACCCACAGGCCCGGCAGGCCCAGTGGGACGAGGATCAGCCCGGCGATGCAGCACAACGCGAGTAGCAGTACCGCGAGTGTGTGGCTCATTCGCTCCTCACGGCTTCAGCCGCGGCTACAGGGCGAACAACCACACCATGCCGCCCTGGCTCGTGTGACGCGCGATGTCGCGGATGAAGTCGGCGGGCGCCCGCACGTCCGCGGGGTCATCGGAGCGCACGTCCCCGGCGAGCAGGAACCAGTCGCCGCCGATCCCAGCGTACACGGCCACGTACTGCTTGCCGTCGGGCCCGGTGTAAGCGATGGGATTCCCCACGACGCCCGACCCGACCTTGAATTTCCACAGCAGCCGCCCGCTCGTCGCGTCCGCGGCTTTGAACCAGCCGTCGAGCGTGCCGTAGAAGACGACGTTGCCGGCGGTGGCGAGCACACCGCTCCAGACCGGGTACGGCTCCTCGATCTCCCACACCCTGCGGCCGCGTGCCGCGTCCCAGGCGATGAACGCGCCCAGGTGGCCGCCGGGCCCGGCGTGGTACGGCGTGTTGGCGCCGATGAACGGCGTGCCGGCGATACGGGTCGCCGTCACCGCCTGGTAGTCCATGCAGAGGTTGTTGGTGGGAACGTAGAACAACCCCGTGCGCGCCGAGTACGCCGCCGGCGCCGCGGGCGTCTTCCCGCCCTCCAGGCTCGGGCAGATGTCCTTCACGTTGCCGCGCGACGCGCCCGTGAGCTTGGTCGAGTCGACCACCGGGCGGCCGCTCGAGCGGTCCACGCGCCTCGCCCAGCTCACGTGCACGAACGGCTCGGCGACGAGCACCTCGCCCGTGGCGCGGTCGAGCGTGTACGCGAAGCCGTTCTTGTCGAAGTGGACCAGCACGTTGCGCTCCTCACCCCCCACGGGCAGGTCGGCGAGGATCATTTCGGCGTTAGCGTCGTAGTCCCAGTTGTCGTGCGGCGTGAACTGATAGGCCCACACCAGGGCCCCGTTGTCGGGCCGCCGGGCGAGCACGCTCGCGGTCCACTTGTTGTCGCCGGCACGCTGCTCCGGGTTGTACGGGCCGGGATTGCCGACCCCGTAGTACACCAGGTCGAGACGGGGGTCGTAAGACATCCACCCCCACACCGGTCCGCCGCCGTGGGCCCAGGCATCCTTCGGCCACGTCGTGACGCCCAGGTCGCTTCGCTTCTCGTAAAACGACCGCCATGTCCCCGGCCACGCCAGCATCTCGCTGTCCGGACCCATGTTGTACGCGGTCCACGCGAGCCGGCCGGTGCGGAGATCGAGTCCTTTCACCCAGCCGTGGATGCCGAACTCGCCCCCCGACGCGCCCACGATCACGCGGCGCTTGACGATGAACGGGGCGACGGGTGTGGTCTCGCCCTGCGCCAGATCGGCGATCTTCGTCTTCCACAGCTCTTTCCCCGTCGCGGTGTCGATCGCGACCGTGCGGCCGTCCAGCAGGTTGTAGACGATCTTCCCCTCGGCGTAGAACGCGCCGCGGTTGATCGCATCGCAACACGCAATCCCCACGGCGTTGGGATCCACGTCGGGGCGGTACTTCCACTTGAGCGGATAGTCGGGCTGGGTCAGGTCGAACGCGTACAGCACGTTCGGGTACGGGGTCACGACATACAGCGTGTGGCCCACGACGAGGGGCTGGCCTTCGTGGCCGCCCAGCACGCCCGTCGAGAAGGTCCACACCGGCCGCAGCCGACCCGCGTTGGCCACGTTGATCTGCGCCAAGGGACTGTAGCGCGTCGCCGCGTAGTCCCGCGCGGGCATGGTCCACTGGCCGTCCTCGCCGGCCTCCTGCGCCCGGGCGGCCACCGGACCTAGTGCCCCGAGGAGCAGCGCGAGCGCGCCCGCCCCTCTCCCCGTCACGCCAGGCCGAGACGGTGGCGGAGATGCTCCTGCACCTCGGCCGTGATGACCCCCCGCTTGACGGCGTCGGCGAGCGCCGCCGTGATCGCCGCCCGATCGGCGTCCAGGCCCTGCTCGCGCAGCTCGCGGATGATCCGCGCCAGCCGGGCATCGTAGTCCTGCGACTTGAGCGTGCCCGCGTCCACCTGCTGCTTCAATTTCTCCAGCTCCTTGACGAAGCGTTGAACCGTGACCGGTGCCATCCGCAACTCCTCTTGTGGCGGCTCTCACTGTGTCGAGCCGGTTGAACTGCGCCCCGCGGGCAACGATGGACGATGAGAGCACGTGGCCGCAAGGCCCGCCGCCGGCTACACTAGTGGCGTGACCGTGGCGCACCTCATGCTCGCGCTCGTGGCCGCTGCGGCGGCGGGCGCCGTAAACGCCATCGCCGGCGGCGGCACGCTGCTCACCTTTCCCGCCATCGTCGGACTCGGCGTCACGCCGCTCGTGGCCAACGCCACCAGCACCGTGGCGTTGTGGCCCGGCTCGCTCGGCAGCATGTGGGGCTATCGCCGCGAGCTCGGGGGCGCGCGCCGCTGGGTGATCGGCTTCGCCGCACCCAGCCTTGTGGGCGGGGCGCTCGGTGCGTGGCTGCTGTTGCACACGCCGCCCGCAGCGTTCGATCGCATCGTGCCGTTTCTGGTGCTCGGTGCAACGGTGCTGTTTCTCCTCCAGGGCCCGCTGCTTCGCAGGCTGCGCCCCCGGTCCGCGGGGGCGAGTGACCGGGCGGCGGCGCCGGATGCGGGGCCCCGGTGGAGCTTCCTGGCGGCCCAGTTCCTCGTCGCCGTCTACGGGGGCTACTTCGGGGCGGGCATCGGGATCCTCATGCTGGCCGTGCTGGGCTTCATGGGCCTCACCAACATCCACCGGATGAACGGCCTCAAGAACTGGGGCGCGCTGTGCATCAACGCCGTGGCGGTAACGATGTTCGCGGGCGGCGGCATCGTGCACTGGCCGATCGCCCTGACCATGGCCGTGGGCGGGACGGTGGGTGGTTACGCAGGCTCCCGCGTGGCGCAGCGCGTCGGGCAGCAGGGCGTGCGGCACGCCATCGTGGCGATCGGCCTCGCGGCGTTCGTGTGGCTGCTGCTGCGCCGGCCCGGCGGCGCCTGACCGTCAGGCCGCGCCGGTCTCGGAGTCGTCCGACGCCTTCTTACCGTCGTTGCGCTTGAACAGCCACACCGCGAACAGCACTATCCCCACGACGAACGCGATCTTGAACGCCAGGAACAGCAGCGGGATGAAAAAGAACGACCCGACCTTCCACAAGGAGAAGCCGAGCAGGCCGAGTGCGGCAAGCTGCAGCAGCGGTTTGGACATGAGCGACTCCTGCGTGACGCCTCAGCCGGACGTGATGGAGTAGTCGAGCGGCTGGGTGATGTGGACGCGTACGGCCCTGCCGTGCAGCCGGGCAGGCCGGAACAGGGCCTTGAGGATCCACTCGCGGGCCGACACATCGAAGCCGGGATTGGGGCTGGTGGCGATCACGACCGAGCCGGCCTCCACCCGACCGGTGGTATCGACGATGGCCCGCAGCAGCACGCGGCCCTGGATGCGCGCCTGCTTCAAGAGATCGGGGTAGAGCGCCGGGGGCGCCGAGAGCAAGGCGGGACGCTCCTCCACCAGCGCCTCCGAATAGACGTCGTTCCCGGAGGGCACGACCCCGTTGGCGCGGCCGCCCTCGACACCGATCCCCGAATAATCTTTCGGGTCGAAGCGCTCCCGCAGGTCCAGCTTCGGCATGGCGGTGGGCAGTTCGGTGGGGACGGTCACGGTCTGGAACCCTCTGAGGGGCTCCGCGAGCTGGACGGGGGGCGGCGTCGCGGGCTGCCGCTGTGCCGGCGCGAGCAGCACGACCGACGTGTCGATGCGCACGGCGCTGTCGGCAGGGCGGGCGGAAAGCGTTGCGTACACGGCGGCGGCAATCACGACCGTGTGCAGTGTGAGTGAAGTGGCCCCGACGCCGAGCAGCGTCTTCGTCTTTGTGCGGCGCTTCGTCTCGAGCAGTGTCAGCTCCATACGATCCTCCCGTCTCCTGGGTTCGGCTGGGGCGCCAGCCGCACCCCCATGACCCGGTTGGACGACGAGAAGTTCCCGTCAGGAGTTTCGCGGCGCGGACCCGAACGGGGCCCGGACCGACTCCTGACGCGCCGACGCGCCTCGACGGGTAGCCGCCGAGGCGCGTCGCTGGTGGGGAGCCCGTGAGGGCTACCGCTTGGAGATGTCGCCGCGGGTCACCGCGCCGGAGACGCCGAACCCCTCCGACGGGATGAATACGCGGAAGAAGTCGTTACCGCTCCCCGCCGGCCCGTTGTCGCACACCGTGAGGGTGTAGGCGACGAGGTTGCCGGTGTCCTCGCGCCCCACGGCGTCGACCTCCACGCCGCGGGTCGGGTCGCTGCAGGCACTCGAGCTGTTGCGGTACGCCCTAAACGACGTAGCGGGGTCCGCCACCGGATCGGTGGTCAGCGTGGCCGGCTGCGTGGGGGAGTGCAGGTCGGCCCAGTCGGTGCCGGTGAACCGTCCCGTGAGGTTGGCGCGGACGTCGAAGTCGAACGTCGTGGCGTCGCTCCCGGGCGTGGGCGAGCCGCTCCCGATTTGTCCCTGGCCCAAGACCTCAACGCCGCCGCCGCCCCCACCAGTCGGGGCACAGCTCACCGTGAAGGTCGTGGTCGCCGTCCCGCCCGACGGCACGGTGACGGTGCGGGGATTCGCCCCGGCGACTGTGCAGTTCGACGCCACGCCGGACAGGAGGAGCGAGTGGTCACCCGACGGGCCGGTGAAGGTGACGCTGCCGTTGGTCGCGATCTGCTGGCTGAACGATCCGTCGATCGTGACCGTGTAGCCGTCGGGATCGAGGCTCGAGCCCGTCGTGCTGGCGGTGACCGTCAAGCTACCGGTCCCGCCACCGGTCGGCGCGCACGTCACGGTGAAGGTGGTGGACACGGTCCCACCGGACGGCACGGTGACGGTGCGCGGATTCGCCCCGCTCACGGTGCAGTTCGCCGCCACGCCCGACAGCGCCACGCTGTGATTACCCGCCGGGCCGGTGAACGAGACGCTCCCGTTCGTCGCGATCGACTGGCTCGTCGCGCCGCCGTCCAGGGTGACGGTGTAGCCATCGGGATCCAGGTCCGAGCCCGTGGTGCTGGTCGTCACCGTCAGCGTGCCGTTGCCGCCACCGGTCGCCGCGCACGTCACGGTGAAGCTGGCGGTCGCGGTCCCGCCCGAGGGCACGGTGACGGTCTGCGGGTTCGCCCCGCTCACCGAGCAGTTTGCGGCGACCCCGGACAGCGCCACCGAATGACTCCCCGCCGACAACCCGGTGAACGTAACGCTCCCGTTGGTCCCGACGCCCTGGCTCGCACCGCCGTCCACGGTCGCCGTGTAGCCGTCGGCATCGAGGTTCGAGCCGGTCGTGCTCGCGCTGACCGTGAGGTTCCCCGTCTGCGGCGGCGGAGCGGCGCAGGTCACGGAGAACGACGTCGAGGCCGTGCCGCCCGCCGGTACGCTGACCGTCTGCGAGGTCCCGCCGCTGACCGAGCAGTTCGAGGGGACCCCGGAGAGGGCGACCGCGTGACTGCCCGCCGAGAGCCCGGTGAACGTGACGCTGCTATTCGTCCCGATGCTCTGGCTGGCGCCACCATCAACCGTCAC
>Ga0209153_1000059_pt1 | contig 53918 bp, 41 predicted proteins | sample GraSoiAngelo_120_FD_185877 | JGI IMG/M metagenome (GOLD analysis project Ga0209153, IMG submission 185877) | Grasslands soil microbial communities from the Angelo Coastal Reserve, California, USA - 14_0919_09_20cm (SPAdes) (version 2) | ecosystem: Environmental > Terrestrial > Soil > Grasslands ... | reverse complement strand
CGGGGCCTAGAGAATCAACTCTATCGCGTCGAAGTGCAGAAGGGCGGGACGCGCGATCAAGCGACGTTCAAGTGGTCGCGCGAGAACGGCTCGGTTCAGACCACGATTGAAAAGGTTGACGACAAAATTCTCACCGTCGCTGAGCCGCACAAGGATGACGTGCTCGGCTTCAAAAACGGCCAGTGGGTTGAGTTGGTGGACGACGAGACGGAGTTGCTGGGCACGCCACGCCCGCTCGCACAGATCACAGACATTGACGAGACGCTCAGACAGATCACGCTCGACACGTCGGCCGCAGACGTAGCCGGCAAGTCGCACCTCAAACTCCGGCGTTGGGATCAAACGGGCGCGTCGGGCACGGCCGATGGCATCGCCATGACCGCCGACTGGCTCGACCTAGAAGACGGCATACAGGTACAGTTCGCCGAAGGCACGTATCGCGCGGGCGACTACTGGCTCATCCCCGCGCGCACCGCGACCGCAGAGATCGAATGGCCGCCCTACGCCGTGCCGAACACAGCGCCGCTCCCGCAGTCGCCGCAAGGGATCAGACATCACTACTGTCGGCTCGCGTTGCTTACGGTTAACGACAGCGTCGTCAGCCTGTTCGCCGATTGTCGCCAACTCTTCCCGCCGCTCACGCACATCTGCGCCGAAGATGTCTGCTACGACAACGGCGCGTGCCAGTTGCCGAATGTGAAGACTGTGCAGGATGCACTCGACCGACTTTGCAGCGAGCGCGACCTGCGTTTTCACAACAAGCACCTGCACGGTTGGGGCATCGTCTGCGGCTTGCAGGTCAACTGCGGCCCTGACGATCCGAACACGCCGCCGCGCCGGCACATCACAGTGCGTTCCGGTTACGCGATTGATTGCGAAGGCAACGACATCATCCACGAAGATGATGAGCCGCTTGACCTGTTGCAGATGATCGCGGACTACAACACGTTGCATCCGAACGAGCCGCTCCTCACGGGCGACGGCGAAGTCTGTCTGGTGCTGACGGGTGATGCGGAGCAACCTTACGCGCTGGAGAAATATGATCCGGCGTGGAATAGCTGGCAGACGCTTTTCAAAGGCACGCTCTTGTCGGATTTCTTGAACGATTGTTTAGGCCCGCTCACCAAGTTCTGGCACGACGAGACGACGCCCGCGCCCGATGAAGCCAAGCTGCCCGTCGGCCCGACACAGAAGCGCATCACGACGCTCTTTAATCTCTTGATTCAACTGGTCAACCCGACCAACGGGCGTTACGTCTATCTCTCTGGCGAGCAGGGCCTGAACGATCTACGCACCGAGCACAGCATCCTGCAAGACCTCTACGACAAGCTGCGTGCGCTACTGCAAAGCCGCACTTTCTGCGGCATGTTCGACAGCGCGCCGTTTCCCGACTACCCGTTCAAAGGTTTGAACAATCCGACGACCGAGCCGCCTTACATCCCGACCATCTTCGGCAAAGGTTTCCACACGCGCCTGCGCGTGCATCCGAGCGGGCGGCTGGCTTATACGGTCGGCTCTGGCAGCACGATCAACGTCTATGACCTGCGCGCCAATGAGATGGTCGCCGAAGTGAAGTTCCCGGACGACTCGGCGCTCGTGCGCGACGTGGCGTTCTCGCGCGACGGGAAGCAACTCTATGCGGTCGGGACGATCAAGAACACGGATAGCATGTTCGCTATCGCCGACATCTCCGGCACTGATCTAAAGTGGCGGACTCCGACCGTGCTCTGCGACGCGCAACTGGTTACGCTCGCCACCGCGACGAACGTGCCCGGCAAGGTTTACGCCATCGGGCGCGGCAAAGGTTTGTATGAACTCGATCTGAAAAATCTCGCGCCGAACGCGACGCCCCTGCACGCTTGCAACGCGGTCGGGCAACTCATCATCTTCGAGCAAGGTTCGCAGTCCTTTGCCTTCGTCGCCGCGCACGGAGCCGGCACGCCGAGCGTCTATGATCAAGTGCTGCGGTTCGACCTGCACGGCAAACAGGCGCAAGGCGTGAGCTTCAACCTGCTCGTTAATGGCCAACACCTATTTGGCGCGGACGACATCGCGGTCGCAAACACGCAGAAGGGCGTGAAGCTTTATGTGGTGACGAACCCGCCGCCTAGTTCCAATAACAAGCACCTGCTCGTCTTCAATCAGGCTCTGGCGCAAACAGCTTCCACTCCCAGCCTCATTGACTTGGGCGCGCAGACGGCGATCCATCTGGCTTACGACGACGTGACGCAAGCGCTCATGTTGACTTACGCCGACGAGTATTGTGTCCGTCTGGTCGGCGCAAACGATCAGTTGACGCCGCAGTTTCGTCAGCCGGTGCAGATTTCGCCGATGGCCATCGCCATCGCGGCGGATGCACGCGTGGCTGCGCACAAACGGGTCTATGTGCTCAACTACAACAGCAACACGATCACCTCCATGCCGGCGGAACAGATGACGCCCAAACGTCAACTCGATCTCGACGCGCTCGCCAAATATCGCGCGGCTGTGCTGGAGGCGTTCGCCAAACTGCTGGGCGGGCTGCTGCAATACTTAAAGGACTGCTTCTGCGATCACTTGCTGGTGAACTGTCCGCAGTGCGAGCCGGATGACAAGTTGTATCTCGCGTGCATCGCCATCAAGAGCGGGCAGGTCTATCAGGTCTGCAACTTCTCGCGGCGCAAGTACGTCAAGACATTCCCGACCGTCGAATACTGGCTCTCGCTCGTGCCCATCGTGCCGCTCATCAGCAGAGCCTTCGAGTCGCTCTGTTGCGCCGTCTTCCCCGATCTATTCGCCAACTATAAAGCGCCGCAGTCGGGCGCAGCACAGAACAAACTCAGCAGTCAAGCGCTGTACACCGTCACAAGCGTGCTCCATGAGACGGACATGCGGAAGCTGCTCAGCCATCTCTTCGGCCAGTTCGCACAGACGAGCGGCCGGTTGCTGCGTGATTGGTTTGTGTGTGCTGTGAACGACCGCGAGCAAGCGCCCACGTTGATGCGCGAGAACATCGTCGGGCTGCGGGCGGAGGATGCGTTGAGCGTCCTGCGCCAGCACAACGTTAGCGTCGCGGGCGCGCAAAGCTATGAACCGTGCAACGGCCTCGCCAACCTCTGGCAGCAACTCTCCGCCCCGCACCGGCTCGACCAACAGTCACATGTCACACTCGTCGTCGAGGATGGCATCGTGCAGCACTACACGGTGACGCCGGCCGCTTCAGCCTTTGATGCGCAGGGCGGCGGCACAACCGACGGCGCAACCGGTGGCCCGACGACGGGCAGCTTGGCGGGCAGCGCAGTAGGAGGTGCGACCGGCAGTACGACGACGGGCCGTGCGACCACAAGCGACACGACTACGGTCGGCGCGACTGACGCGAAGGCAATCAACGAACCGTCGAACTTGCACGCGCAATTAAGCGAACTGCGCACGCTGTTCGCTCGCGCGCAGGCAGAGTTCACCCAAGCGCAAGCCGCGCGCGATGACACAATCGCCAAGCTCCAAGCCGAAACTCAGGACTTGCGCGGCAAACTGGAGCAACTGAGCGAACAGCAAGCCAAACCCAAAACCCCACGCCGTCCGCGCGGCAAGGCCAGCAAGACGGATAAGTCTGCGGAATGAGACTTAACGGCTAACATTTCTGACTCCGACAACGTGCGCCCGAAGCGCCGGAGACGTCAGGGCAGATTGAAACAACAGACGACGGCCGACATGTCGGCCGTCGTCTGTTGTCTTTAGCGCGTCTTTCACCTGCACGTGAGTGCTCTGGTTCAAGGCAAGTAGTAAAGCTGTGGCACGGTCTATGCCCAGACATAGAAGGGGCGTCTCGGCCACACCCTTTTGCCGCGAAAGGGGTGATTGGCACTAGCGACATGCCTGCCCCATGCCCCGTATTGCCCTCTCATGACAAGCGATCTCCCTTTCTTCCGATGGTGACACGTCATCACTGGCGAGAATTTTTTAATCGGAAGACTTTTCGGGTGTGTTTTTTTGTGAGCATGGCGGCCTCGCCTGATTACATTAAAAGGAACAGTTCCCACGTAACTCTAGTGGGGCGCTCGAAGTCTATGCCTAAGCTAACGAGCCAATGAGAATACTGATTGCTGAAGACGATGAAGTTTCGCGCCGCATCCTGCAACTAACCTTAGCGGCTTGGGGGCACGAGATCATTATCACGCGCGACGGCGCGGAGGCTTGGGCTATCCTTGCGCGCGCAGACGCACCGCCATGGGACAGGCAGTCAAAGAGAGTGACATAAGCGATGCGGCGGCCCTCAGGGTCGCCGTCTTCCTGATCGTGCTGGCCGTCGTTATCACAGCCGCCATCGCCGTCTTCGTCACCCGTAGCATGCTCCGTGATATTAACCGGCGCAAGCAGGCAGAGGCGGCATTGCAGCAAGCACTGGCCGGAGCGCAGGCCAGCGAGCAGCGCTACCGGCAGTTGGCCGATGCGATGCCGCAGATCGTCTGGACGGCTGAGCCTGACGGTGGGATTGATTATTACAACCAACAATGGTTTGACTACACCGGGCTGACGCTGGCCCAGACTCAAGGTTGGGGTTGGCAGCCGGTGCTGCATCCAGACGATCTTGCACAATGTCTCGATTGCTGGGCCGAGTCGTTACAAAGCGGCGAGGACTACGAAGTCAAGTACCGCTTCAAGCGGGCCGCGGATGGCGTCTATCGTTGGCATCTTGGGCGCGCGTCGGCGGTGCGCGATGAGCAAGGGCGGATCGTTAAATGGTTTGGCACGTGCACTGATATAGACGAGCAGAAGCAGATCGAAGACAAGCTATTGAGCGCACGGGAGGAAATGGAAGAGCGCGTTATCGAGCGGACGGCTGAGTTGGCTATGGCCAACGAAGCATTGCGCGCCGAAGTCGCCGAGCGCCTGCGGGCGGAAGAGTCCATGCGTGAAAGCGAAGGACGATACCGCGACCTGTTTGAGAACGCTAACGATATTATCTACACCCACGACCTCGAAGGTAATTACACCTCAACCAACAAGACATGCGAAAAGGTCACCGGCTACACCTGCGCCGAAGCGCTCAAGCTGAACGTCGCTCAGATCGTTGCGCCGGAATACTTAGAGTTGGCGCTGGAGATGCTCACACGCAAGGCCGAAGAGAAAACGACCTCCGCTTATGAACTGAAGATCGTTGCCAAAGACGGCCGCTGGGCGATACTCGAAGTAAACTCCCGGCTGACCTATCAGGACGGGCAACCCATCGGCGTGCAAGGCATCGCCCGCGACATCACGGAGCGCAAACGAGCGGAAGCTGAACGCCGAGCTATCTCGGAGATAGTCGAGGGCGTCATCACGGCCCCGAACCTTGACGAGTTGCTTAAGCTGATCCACCAGTCAATCCGCCCACTGCTCTATGCCGAGAATTGCTTCATCGCGCTGCACGACCCGATCACTGACTTGATGCACTTTGATCTCTGGGTGGACAAGTGTGATCCCGTCCCGCCGCCGCGCCCCATCGGTAAAGGCTTCAGCAGCTATGTGCTGCGGACAGGCCAGCCCCTGCTGCTGACGGAAGAATTTAAAGCTCAGATATATGAACGCGGCGAAGTTGCGCAGAGCGGGTCTGATGCGCCTTCTTGGTTGGGTGTGCCGTTGCGCACGCGCACGCGCACCATCGGCGTACTGGTCGTGCAGCACTACGAAGAGCGGCAGGCTTATGACCAACGCGATCTTGAATTTCTTGCTCCAGTCGGCGATCAGGTCGCGCTGGCGATTGAAAGCAAACGGGCTGCGGAGGCGTTGCGCGAAAGCGAACTGCGCAAGCGGGCGATTCTGGAATCTGCGTTGGACTGTGTGCTCACAATGGATCATGAAGGGCGGATCGTTGACTGGAATCCGGCAGCCGAGCAGACGTTTGGCTACGCCAGCAATGAGGCGGTGGGTAAAGACATGGCTGAGTTAATCATCCCGCCGGCCTTCAGGGCCCGGCATCGTCAAGGCTTGAAACGTTATCTGGCGACAGGTAAAGGTCAAGTGCTAGGGAGAAGGTTGGAACTCAACGCAATTCGTGCTGACGGCACGGAGTTCCCTATTGAGTTAACGATCATACACATTGATTTGGACGGGGTGCCGATGTTCACGGGTTACCTCCGAGACATTACTGAGCGTAAGCAGGTCGAGGCCGAGTTGGCGGAGACGCGCGACGCGGCGTTGGAGTCGGTGCGGCTCAAATCGGAGTTTCTGGCCAACATGAGCCACGAGATACGCACGCCGATGAACGGCGTCATCGGCATGACCGGCCTGCTGCTCGACACGGACTTGAGCGCCGAGCAGCGTGAATTCGCCGAAACGATCCGTGCAAGCGGCGACGCCCTGCTGACCATCATCAACGACATCCTCGACTTCTCAAAGATCGAGGCGGGCAAACTGCAATTCGAGACGCTCGACTTTAATCTTAACCACGCGGTCGAAAGCACGGTCGAATTATTGGCCGAGCGAGCGCGGGCTAAAAAGCTTGAGTTGGCCTCGCTCATTTACTGCGACGTGCCGACCGAACTGCGCGGCGACCCGGGCCGGCTCCGGCAGGTGCTCACCAATCTGATCGGCAACGCCCTGAAATTTACGGAGCACGGCGAGGTCATCGTGCGCGCCGAGAAAGAGTGCGAGACTGACGAGACGGTCGTTGTGCGCTTTACGGTGAGCGATATCGGGATCGGCATCAGCCCGGCCGTCCAAGCGCGTCTGTTCCAAGCCTTCACCCAAGCTGACGGCTCGACGACGCGCAAGTACGGCGGGACAGGTTTGGGCCTCGCCATCTCGAAACAGTTGGTCGAAATGATGGGCGGGCAGATCGGGGTCGAGAGCGAGCTAGGGAAAGGCTCAACCTTCTGGTTTACAGCCCGCTTCGACAAGCAACCGGCTAACACGGTGATTGTTCAACCGAAAGTGGTCAGTCTCGAACGGTTGCATGTCTTGATTGTTGACGACAATGCGACTAACCGAAAAATTCTCTCACATCAATTCAGTTCATGGGGAATGATTCATGAAGAAGCCGATTCGGGCATGCACGCGCTTGAGTTGTTGCGCGCGGCTGTGGCGCAAGGCGCACCTTACGATCTGGCGGTGCTCGATCTGATGATGCCGGGCATGGACGGATTTGAACTGGCCCGCGCCATCAAGTCCGATCCAGACCTCGCCGCAGTGCGCTTGGTGCTCTTGACCTCGTTCGGGGAACGTGGGCACGGGGCGCAGGCGCGTGAGGCTGGTGTCGCGGCCTATCTCGCCAAGCCCGTGCGCCAGTCGCAGTTGTTTGATTGCTTGGCCAATGTCATTGGCCGCGAGCCATGCGGGTACGGAGCAGTGGACAACGCTGCGCCTGGGCCAATGAAGGTACTTACGAAGCATTCCTTGAGCGAGACAAAGAAGATGTCGCACAAACTCATACTGCTGGCCGAAGACAACATCGTGAATCAAAAGGTCGCGGTGCGTCAGTTACAAAAGCTGGGCTATCGCGCGGACGCCGTCGCCAACGGGCGCGAGGCGCTCGAAGCTTTAAGTCGGATCGCTTACGACCTCGTGCTGATGGATTGCCAGATGCCTGAGATGGATGGCTATGAAGCGACGGCTGAAGTCCGGTGCCGCGAAGGGACGACGAAACATACACCGATTGTGGCCATGGCGCGATTGTACTCGGCGATGGGCGACGAGCCGGAAGAACTCGCCGACATACTTGGTATCTATTTGAGTCAGATGGCCGAGAGCCTTGACAGATTAGCGGTTGCCATCGAGTCGGAACAGGCCCATGAGGTGGACTTGATTGCGCACAACTGCGCCGGTGTCAGCGCCAACTGCGGCATGGTTGCGCTCGTCGAACCGTTGCGCGAGTTGGAGCGCATGGGGCGCGAAAATCGGCTGGCCGGCGCAAGCCTGTTGCGGGTGCAGGTCGCCAGCGAGTTTGCGCGGGTCAAGGTATTCTTGCAGGAAAACTTGGCGCAAGTGGCGGTTTGAATGAAAGAGGGTTGAGCACATGATGGCAAAAACAGCTTCAGCTTCACGGCGCATCTTAGTGGCCGACGACGATCCGGTCATCAGGCACTTAGTCACTTCCATTGTCCAGAAGGAAGGCTACACAGCGGTCACGGTTGAGGACGGCCGTGCGGCATTTCGTCTGCTCCAGCAGGACGCCGATTTCAAAGCCGCGATCTTCGACATGATGATGCCGCATCTTGAAGGGCTTGAGATCATGCGTCACATGCAGACGGAGAGGCGTCTGATGCGGATTCCCGTGATGATGATTACCTCCGAGCAATCGCCTAAGCTGCTGTCGGACGGCTTCGCTGCCGGAGCTGCCATCTTCCTGCCGAAACCCTTCACCGCCGCACAACTGCAAACGATGTTGCATACGCTCTTCAGTACAAACAACTGATGCCATCAACCGGTCACAAAGTTAAGACCAATCTTACTGGTGCATGTTCAAGTGTGAGTGAAGTTGGGTAAAGGATCATGCCAACCGGCCACAATGAGATTGACGACGACCCAGAAGCTTGTAAAGCCCGACAGTCAGTTCTATTGCCGCACACAGGTGCGCCTGAGGCGGCGAGCGAGATGGTGGACATAGCCGTGCTGACGAGCTTTGCCGCGGCCCAAATGGAAGGCGAGCCAGACTTAATTGTCGAGCTGATCGATCTCTACCTTGAAGACGCGCCGCGCCGCATAGCCGACCTACAAGCGGCCATCGCGGGCGCAGACCAGTTGGCGCTCAAGCGAACTGCCCACAGTCTCCGGGGCAGCAGCGCCAATCTCGGCGCGCGCCAAGTGGCCGCCCTGTGCGCGGAACTTGAATACCTAGACGATAGCGACACGTGGCAGAGAGGCAGCGCCCTCCTGACCCGTCTGGCGCAGGCATTTGCGCACGTACAGCAAGCCTTCACCGCCGAGCGACAGCGGAGATCGTAAGCTGCTTTTATAAGTGCAGCGTTCCCGCGCGGCCTTACGAGCGCGGAGGATTTTTGCGTCGCTCAGTTCATAACCACCGCACCGCCGCAACTTGAGCCAGCACCGGCGGTGCAACCGAAACAGTGTGCGGCAGTCATAATGCGCCGGTTGGCGAATCGTTCGGCAGCGAAGTCAGCGAGCGTCTGCGGCAGTTCAGGGGCCACGCCGAGTTCGAGCATTTGATTGAAATCGCAATCGTAGAGGCGGCCCATCCAATCCACGCTGACGAGACTGCGACACATCAGCCCTGCGACCGCGTGCGGATTGAAAGCGGCGACGAGCTTGCGCATGTAGCGCTCTTCGTTGCCGCTCCGGCGTAGGTAGTCGAGGAAGCGCTTGATCGGCATGTTCGTGATCGTGTAGAGACGATTGAAAGAGATGTTGTGGCGCGCCAGCAACTCGCGCTTGAAATCCGCTTCAATCGAGCTTTGCGCGGGCGACAGGAACGCGCCCACCGGGTTATAAACGAGATGCAAGCCAAGGCGGCTGCCGGCAACTCCATAACCGACGGCGTTCAAGCGATGCAGGGCCGCCACAGATTTCTCAAAGACGCCGCGCCCGCGCTGCGCGTCCGTCTGCTGTTCGAGAAAGTAAGGCAGAGATGAGACCACTTCCATTTCATGCGCGCGGAAGAAGTCCGGCAGATCGTCCTGTCCCGGCTCGAACATCACGGTCAGGTTATGCCGCACCATCACGTGCGTTCCCAGTGCGCGCGCCTTGCCGACGAGATAACGAAACGAAGGGTTCAGTTCAGGCGCGCCGCCCGTGATGTCTAAAGTCGGGACACGAAATCGGTCAAGCGCCGTGATAACCTGCTCGACCGTCGCGCGCGTCATGATCTCTGTGCGCGCAGGGCTGGCGTCAACGTGGCAATGCTTGCACGCCTGATTGCAAAGCTTCCCGACATTCACCTGCAATGTTTCAACCGCGCCCGCGCGCAAGCTGAGACCGTGCGCCGCCAACGTCTCAGCAAAATTGGCTGGCGCGCGCGCAGCCGCAGGCTGAGCATTAAGGACAGGTAGTTCTTGCGGCATCACATTGATACCTTGTTGACGGAGTTGTGCGCTTGCAGCCCGTGGATGAGTGCAGCGCCGCCGCGAATGGCCGCAGCCATGTGGATAGCTTCGGTCATCTGCTCCATGTTCGAGCCGGCTTCGAGACAAGCTTGCGCGTAAGCGTCTATGCAATAGGGACACTGCAAGGCGTGCGCGACCGCAAGACCGATGAGCGCTTTTTCGCGGCGCGTGAGTGCGCCGTCCTCTTGACACGCTTGATACCAAGCCATGAACTTCTCAAACAGATCGGGCCGGTGCTGGCCGACATCGGAAAAACGCTGTAGGTCGTCTTCTTCATAATATGCCATCGTGCGCTACTCCTGTGAAAAGCAAGGCTGAAGACGGAAGGATAAAAATAACTATTCAAGTTGAATGAGCACGCTTTCATCCCTCATCCCTCATCCTTCATACTTGCTCGCATGCGTCCCGTCGTCATCGTCATAACAAAAGCCCCGCGTGCAGGTTTGGTGAAAACGCGCCTCATGCCGCCGCTATCGGCGGACGAAGCGGCGACGTTGGCTGCCTGTTTCGTGCAAGATGTCGTGCGCGGTGCGCAACATGCAGCCAATGAACTGATCATCGCTTACGCACCTGCGGACGGACGAGCTACGCTCGAAACATTCTTGCCCGGCGATCTCATTTGGTTAGCGCAACGAAGCGGCGACCTCGGCGCGCGGCTCGAACGAGTCGCCGCGCAAGCTTTCAAGTTGGGCTTCGGCCCCGTCGTACTGATCGGCGCGGACAGTCCGACGCTGCCGCCCGGCTATATCACCAAAGCCATCAACGCGCTCGCCGCCGCAGAATGTGACCTCGCGCTCGGGCCGACAGATGATGGCGGCTATTACCTGATCGGCTTGCGCCTGCCCACGAGCGGCCTCTGGCAAAACATCGCTTGGAGCACCGCTCAAGCCTACGCGCAGACCGCGCGCAATGCCAAGCATCTGGGCCTGCGTCTGCTCGAACTCCCGCGCTGGTATGATGTGGACACGTCCGCCGATCTGCTGCGCCTGCGCGCTGAAATTTTCTCCGACAAGGCGGCGCGTCAGCGTGCGCCAGCGACATATCAGTGGTTGTTAGAGCAAGGCAGAGGGAAGTAGGCAGTTAAAACAGAACTGCTCTGACTGCCTACTGTTCTTTTCATCCTTCCGCCTTCATCCTTTCCCTCGCACCGGTGCATACAGGCGGCCGAGCTTGCGCGGATGCACGCCTAGCCAGTAGAGCAACTGCAAGACTGACCAGCGCGCGAAGGTGAGCGTGAAGCTGCGACCTTCAAAGCGCCGCGAAGAGGTGACGACCGTCGCCGGTATGTGTGCCATGCGCCCGATGCGCTGAAGCTTGCGCACCAAATCCAAATCCTCAAAGATGGGAAACGGTTTGAAGCCGCCGATGCGCTGGTAGGCGTCGCGCCGCACGAAGATGGCGGAGTCGCCATAGCAGAGGCCAAGCTTGCGCAGTTGCGGGTAGAGCCAAGTCAGGAAGCGCGCCGCCGGGCGTGCGCCGTCGAAGCGCACGCAGAAATTACCGCCGACTACCTCAGCCTTGCGCAGTGCTTCGCTGATACGCTCGGCGGCGTCCATTGGCGCTATTGTGTCGGCGTGTAGAAACCAGAGGACTGCGCCGCGTGCGGCGCAAACTCCAGCATGCATCTGCACCCCGCGCCCCTGCTCGCTCTCGATCACGCGCACGCCACGCGCGCGCAAGATTTCAATCGTCCCATCATGGCTGCCGCCATCAACCACGATCAACTCGATATGACCACGCACCGCTAGCAGAGCATCAAGCGTCGCACCGATTGAGTGCGCTTCGTTGAGCGTTGGGATGATGATTGAAAGCGCCGGGCGTTTCGCTTCTGTCGCTTCGTCCATCTGCTTTCTTGCATCAGGGCAGCAAGTGATCCGGCGCGACGGGCAGGGTAGCGCGCACAGGCTGGCCGTCGCCCGGCACAAGCCACGTCGGGCGTTGTTCAATAAACGGCAGCTTGAGCACTGCGCCGAGTTCGACCTCTTCAGGCACGCGGTAAGCTGGCACGCCAATCGTAATCGCATCTTGCGGCACGTTCAGACGGAGCGTGCCATGCAGCCAGTCCCAAAGGGTCAGCCCGCTCGACCAGTTCGCGTCTGTCTCTTCACGGATGATGGAATGGTGTATGCCGTGCATGCGCGGCGTGACGACGAAGCGATTCAACTTGCGCTCGACCTCAAACGGCAGGCGCACGTTCGAGTGGTGAAAAAGAATTGAGAGCAGCACAAAAGTCTGCCAGACGGAGAGCGCAAGCGGCGCGACGCCGATCAATATCACTTGCGCGGCCCGCCAGCCGGTCGAGAGCGCCAGCTCGCCGAAGTGAAACCTGAGCGCCGTCGAAGCGTCCAGATCGAGATCGACGTGATGCGCGACGTGAAAGCGCCACAGCAAGGGCACGCGATGAGTGAGCACGTGCCACAAGTAGAGCGTGTAGTCCATGAGGATGACGGCGAGCGCAACCTCCAACCATTGCGGCAGGCGCACGCGCTTGAGCAGCCCCCAGCTACGTTTTTCCACGAGCGCCGTGAGCGGTTGGATCACGGGTTGCTCGACAAGTTGCAGTGCGGCGGCGGCAACACCAGCCACCGCGAGATTGCGCACGTTGCGCTTGAGCTTCGGTTCGACGCTCGGCCTGAGCGGGCGGCGACGTTCCAATAGCCACAAGAGGCCGCACGCCCCGACGACGAGTGACGCGCTCAACCAAGTCGGCACCTTATGCTGCTTCACTTCAAGCGCCTTCCTCTTGCGCGACAGATAGCAAGCAAACGCTGCTCTGCAACTGGAAACTTCTGTTGACGCAAACCGAATCGGGCTTCTATGTGCGCTAATTTAGCATATACAATGCACGGAACCCGAAGCCGCCAATTACAGCACGGTAAAAGAGACGTTGCAGCCCATTGACGAGAATGGTAAACAATCAATCAAACGCCGCGCTGGTCTTTGTCTATAACGCCGATAGTGGTCTCTTTAATGCTGTGACCGATCTGGCGCATAAAATTTTTTCGCCTCAGACGTATCAGTGCCACCTCTGCGCGCTCACATACGCAACCTTTGGGATGCGCAAAAGCTGGCAGCGATTTTTGGCCACGCTCGACAGACCTTTGGAATTTTTACACGCGGATGAATTGCAGAGTCGTTACGGCATCTACGGCTGGCCCTTGCCGGTCATCTGCAAAAAAGAGGGCGCACAACTGGAGCTTTTGCTTGCGGCCGATGCAATCAATCGCTGTCGAACGCTCGATGACTTGAAGCAACTCATTAAGACAACGTAAGTTAGTAGCCTCACCTACTTGACGCAAGCTGGCTTATCTCAATTCGGTCGGCCGCACCGGTTGAAGCGAAGTTGGCGATTAACCCATTGTGTCAAGTAGATGAGCAACTAACGAATAAAGTTCAGCCCGTGCGGGATCGCCCAAGAGAAAAGGTAGGCGTAGGCGAGCACGATGAGACCGACGATGGCACCGAGCGCAACCGAGTGCCACAGGACGAAACGAAAGATGCGCCCCTCATTGCCGAGTTGATTCGTTGCTGCTGTCGCCACGACGATTGATTGCGCGTCCACCATCTTGCCCATCACGCCGCCCGCGCTGTTGGCCGCACACATCAAGACGGGATCGAGTTTGAGTTGTTCGGCCGTGATCCTTTGCAAGCCACCGAACAGTGCGTTGGAAGATGTGTCGCTGCCTGTGAGCGCGACGCCGAGCCAGCCCAAGAATGTGCCGAAGAAGGGAAACAGTAGCCCCGTGCGCGTGAAAGCGAGACCGAGCACGGCGTCCATGCCTGAGTAGCGCGTGACGAAGCCGAGGCCGAGCATGCAGGCGATGGCGACGACAGCGTAACGCATGCGATAAATTGTATGAGCGAAAATTTGCAACAGCGCTCGCGGTTTTAAGCCAAGTAGGAGTCCCGCAGTGAGCGCCGCGAGAAAGCAGCCTGTGCCGGTCGCGGAGAGCCAGTTGAGATCGTACTTGGCCGGTTCAGGCGTAGGTTTTGAGACGACGGGTGCGGCGCGCGTGATGTGGTTGTGCAACAGTGGCACATCCCAGCCCTTGCGTTGAAAGGCCGGCGTCGTCCAACGATTCATCGCGTCTTTAACCGGCGGCAAGCCCCACACGAGCACGAAGACCGAGAGCAGCGCAAAAGGCAACCAAGCCTTCGCCACCTGTCGTGCGGTGTGCCGACGCGCATTGCGTTGTCCGTGTGAAGAGACAGGCGGCAGCACGTCCGCATCGAGTAGTTCGCCTTGCGCTTGCGCAGTCTCCGTCGCATGCGCTTCTGCGGCCAACTCGGTCTCGGCTTCGCCGACGAAACGATAGATGCGACGCGGTCGCCAGAAGCGCAGGAAGAGGACGGCCGCTGTGAGCGAGACTACGCCGCCGACGATGTCCACTAGATTGCTGTCCACGAAGTTCGACCAGAGGAACTGTGTGACCGCGAAAGAGACGCCGACGACGAGTATCGCAGGCAGCACTTCAAACGTCTTGCGCCAGCCGACCATCGTGCGCACCAGCCAGAACGGCACGATGACGGACGCGAATGGCAGAATGCGGCCGAGCATCGCGTTCAGATCGGATTCGGGCAGGGCCGTCACGGCCGCGAGCGTATGCACGGGCGTGCCGATTGCGCCCCAAGCGACCGGCGCAGTGTTGGCGATCAAGTTGAGCGCGGCCGCATAGAACGGCTCAAAGCCAAGTCCGATCATGAACGCGCCCGCGATGGCGACCGGCGCGCCGAAACCGGCCGCGCCTTCAATGAGCGCGCCAAAGCAGAAAGCGACGAGCAGCACTTGCAGGCGACGGTCGGGCGTGAGCGCCGCGATTGACGCCTTCATCACTTCAAACTGGCCCGCATAGACCGAGATGTCGTAGAGATAGACGGCCGCCACCACGATCCAAGCGATCTTCAAGACACCGAACGCTGCGCCGTAAGCGAAGCTTACGGTCGAGAGCGACCAAGGCATGCCGAAGGCGAGCGACGCGACGAGCGTGGCCGTGGTCGCACCTGCGAGCGCAGCCCAATGCGGGCGGACGCGGAAGAGTGCCAACAGGCTAAACAGGACTATAATCGGCAGCGCGGCGACGAGCGTGGCGAGCCACCAGTGGCCGAACGGATCGTAAACTTGTGTCCAAGTCATTCGTCTCAGCCTTGCGCGAAGCTCCAGTGTGATCGAGCGTGAGGGACAGCATAAGTAGATCGGCAGATATGGCCAAGACTAAAATTGCGTGCGTGCAGATGGACTGCCGCATCGGTGCAGTCGCTGCGAACCGGCAGCAAATTGTCGCGCAGACGCGCGCGGCCGTCCGCGCTGGCGCTGAGCTGGTCATCTTCCCCGAATGCGCTTTGACCGGCTACTGCTTCGACTCGCTGGCTGAGGCAGCGCAAGTGGCAGAACCGCTAGACGGGCCATCGGCAAAGGAGATCAGCGCAGTCTGTGCAGCGACTGGCGCGCATGTCGTTGTCGGCTTCATCGAGCGCGCAGGCGAGCAGTGCTATAACGCCGCGATGATCGTTGGCCCGCAAGGCATCGTCGGCGGTTATCGCAAAGTGCATCTGCCGTACCTTGGCGTGGATCGCTTCCTCGCGCCGGGCGACCGGCCGTTCCACGTCTTCGATCTGCCCTTGGGTCGCATCGGCGTGCTCATCTGTTATGACGCGAGCTTTCCAGAAGCGGCGCGCATGCTCAAGCTACTCGGCGCGGAGTTGATCGTCCTGCCGACCAACTGGCCGCCCGGCGCTTGGCGCACGCCTGCGTTCGTCGTCAACACGCGTGCGCAGGAGAATCATGTGTTCTTCGCGGCGGTCAACCGTGTCGGCTTGGAGCGCGGCTGGCAGTTCATCGGGCGGAGCAAGATCGTGGATTGCAACGGCGATACGCTCGTTGAAGCGGCCGGCGAACAAGCAGAGATGTTGACGGTCGAGTTAGACCTTGCAACAGCGAACGAGAATCATATCGTCAATCTGGCTGGCGCATACGAAATTGATCGCCTCGCAGATCGCCGCCCCGATTTCTACACGCTGGTCGCTCAAGCGCAGGACTAGCGGCGCGATGAGCGTGTGCATAAGTATGCGACCGAGTTGGATGCGGTGGCACGGCGTGGGGTGGCTGCTCGGCATGAAACGCATATCGGTGGGCCACTCCAACTAAACCGAAGCCGCTCATGTCAGCTTGTCTCGAAAAATAGGGGCAATGCGCTTGGCCATATCGCACTCGGGCGCGCCCGAAGCGGTGCGCAAGCGGCTCTATTCAGACGTACTCACTTCCTGCTGCCTTGCTTCTTCGTGCCGCTCTTCGCTCTTACCTTCCGCTCAGCCGCGGTGGCTTTGCGCACGACGACCGTGCCGTCCGAGCGTTGCTCGAAGATAAGCGCGTCACCCTCTTTCGCTCTCAGGGCCTTGACTACGGGTACCGGTATTTTGCCGCGCACGATCTCGCCGTCTTGGTGGATACTGGCCCGGGCCAGCATCACTGTTTGCTTTGGTTTCGGACTCATTCATACTCCTCTATGATTTGCTGGCCGCTGCTCTAAGCGCCAAGCTAAAGCCACGCATGATGACTACTGCCGCCGCCGGTGGCGTCTGTTTCTATGGCGCTGGATCAGATAGCCAGTCCCGGCCCCTGCCCCGCCACCGATCAGCGCGCCCTTGCGCCCGCCGACGAGCGCCCCGCCGCCCGCGCCGACACCGCCGCCGATGAGCGCCCCCTTAGTTCTACTATGGTGATGTCTGCGATGGCGGTGTCGTTGTTGCGCGGCCACGCTCCCGAACATCCCCAACAGTAGAGCCACGCTCAGGATGGCCGCGATCAGACTTTCATGTGCCCTTATTCGTCTCATTTTCTTATCGCCTTTCTGCTGTTGCTTAACCGGTTGCAAAAATGGTTGCCACTCTGCCGGGAGTTGGCAATACCAAGCGCACGGATGCGCTGCGATCTGCCGCCCCAGTTCAAACGCCTGCTCCGGCCAACCACTCATCGGTTACCTGCCCAGTCGCTTCAATTCAGAGATGGCCAGCGGGTACTCATAAAAGCGTTTGTTGCCGTAGGCCCGCACCCACACATAATGCGCCCGCGCTTCATCGGTCTGGCCCTTGAGTCGTAGGTCCAGTCCCATGTAGGCGTGAGCTTCAGTCTTCTTGTCATTGTCCGTAGCCAGCCGCAGTAATTCGTCAGCGCTGATTTCACCCTTCAAGTAGCGGACGATTGCAAATGGCCAACTACCTGTGTCGGCCTGCTTCGTTGCTTCCTCTAGGATCGTCCGCGCCTCTTCGTCCTGTCCGGCTTCGCGGTAGCCGAGGTTGGCAATGACCGCCATATAGGCCGAGACCGGCGTCTGCCAACCGTGTGCAGCTAGGAATCGTCGAGCATCGGTCGCAGCTTCCCGGCCGTGCTCATCCAGATATAGATAAGCCCAAGCCTGTTTGGTCAGCGCCTCAGGCCCGTTGGGCACAATCTCAAGAAACTTGCCCCATGACTCTGCCGCTTCGTTATAACGCCCGAGGCGACTGTAGACGTCGCTCAATAAGTAGCGCGCATCGCGGTATTGCGGACTCAAGCGCAAGGCCGTCTGCAGCGGTTCAATGGCGTCCGCAATCATCCCGAGTTGCAGCAGCGTGAGACCGATGTTGTGGTGGATGGCCGGGTCGTTGGGATTCAGCCGCCGGGCTTCTGTATAGGCGGCCAAGGCATCATTCAGCCGCCCGAGCAGGTTATGCAGGATGTTGCCTTGCTCGTTGTAGATACGTGCATCATTGGGGCTGAGCCGCTTCGCCTCGTTCAACTCGGTCAACGCGTCTTCACCGCGCCGCAAGTTTGCAAGAGTGATACCGAGGTTGAGGTGGACGAGCGCGTTGTTCGGGTCAAGACGTTCGGCTGTCTGGAACGGCACGAGCGCATCGCTTGACCGACCCATATTCACATAGACGCTGCCGAGGGCGTGATACGCCGCAGCTAGATTAGGGTCTAAGTGGATGGCCTGTTTATAGGCGTCCACGGCCTTGTCGTATTGCCGCTCCCGCGCCTGCTGATTGCCCGCTTGCAGATACTGTTCGGCCGTGAACGGTGGAGGCGGCGCAGGTGTCTGGGCACTGGCAATAGTCGTCAAAACACAGCAGCACAGTAGGGAGAGTAGTAATTTGTGCATCAGTGCTAACATGACGGTACTCCAAGGTGAAAATCGGGCGCGCAGATTATTGCACAAATTAGAGCAAATTACGCGCTTTATGAGACCAGTCAAGCCGCTCCCGATAAGGGCTATGAATCGTTCGCCACCCTTTTCGCGACTCATTACGTCCCCCACTTGTTGCAGCTTCCTTTAGCCGCCCTTGGACCAGAACTTCGTAAGCTACTCCTTACTTCGCCGCTTGCGTTTGCAAACATTGGTCGGTGAAATTCCGACTTAACGAGAGCTTGCGCCCATAGCTTCTAAAGTCGTTTTCAGCACATTCGTAATTGCATCCGCGTAAAGCAAGGCACCTTTTCTGTTGGGATGACCCAGCGCGGCATAATGACAAAGTAAGCGCCTGCTTTGTCGCTCCTGCTTCTGTGCCGGCGTCTCATTGGGCTGGTGCTTGAAGACTTCATTGCAACTCGCAGTCCTTTGCCGCCGCACTTCATCATTGCTTGGCAGCAGGATTTTGCCGAACGAAAGCACGACCAGCATCAGCCTGAATGGCGAACGATTGAAACCCCACAACCGCGTTCCTTTTGCGGCAAAGGAATAGTCAGGCGGAAATTCGATCTTGGCAAACGTCACTCGCTGGCGCGCGCCGCCGAGTTCAGCGTTAACTTTCCGCACCGCTTCGGCCAGCCTCTTGTTCGAGGCTTGATACCACTCTTTGGAATTCGCCGTCAGTCGTTCGAGAACTTCTTTACTGCTCATTTTCGGCGCGCCGGGGTTGGTCTTGAAAAACCTTCGAGCTAGGGCTTTCAGGATAAAATCGTTCCGAGTCTGCTCGGAAAAAAACGGATAGTATCCGGTCACGATCACCTGAGCAGTCGGAAATGAGGTGGTAATTCTGCGCAGCAGCCGCTCCATGGGCGGGCCGCACCTCATCTCTGTCATACGATCTATTTCTTCGCTGCCGGACGCATTCAAAAGATTCTGCACGCCAACATCATTTCCGCACCCGCTCAACAGCACCAGATCGATTCTCGAACCATCGGGATAGAATCGCAGGGCAGCATCTATCTCATCATTCACCGTTGGCAGCGCGACATTCACTTCAGGATTAGTTGCACTGAGCCTATCCGTGGTTGAACCACGTTCGAGCACTGCGCCCGAATGCGCTTCTATTTTTTCGCTGACTGGTCGGCCTGTATTTTTCTCCAGCCAAATTTTCACCTGATACCATGATTTATGATCAGCTTTTAGTCCCTGTCCCCATAATATGGAATCACCTAGAACCAGCATATTAAGCGGACGCCCTGACCGCTGCTCTGATGAGGTCTGAGTGTTTTGACAGAAGACGGTGGACGCGGCAAGCACGACCGCGAATGCTGCGGACAAGTTCAGCTTCATGATAGTCCTGAGCCTCATATCAAAATCGCGGGGACGCCTCATAATGCCAGCGTTAACGCTCAACCGCAATCGCTGCCCGGCTTGCAACGGTCCGCTCCCGACAAATCTGTCACGTCATAGTCCAAGCCCTTCGTCGCGCGCGGGTGGCGCAGGGCTGTGCGTTTGCAAGCGAACGCCGTTCCTCATCGCTCACGATGTCGCTGATGGCGATGCGCCCGCCGCGCCGTACAACGCGGAACATCTACATTGGCTTGCCCCTACTGTTTTTCATATCTGCGTCTCGGCAACTCTTGATGCCCTTCAGCCCGGCGGAGTAGGATGTCTGTCAATTCATTAAAGGTTGGTGTGGAAGAGATGGTTCGCACGACAGTCGCAATCGGTGGCTTCTCGTCAGAGGTCGGCAAGACCACATTGTTATGCGAACTGCTGCGCGCCCTGCCGGGCTGGGAGGCGATCAAGCTGACGCGCGGGCACTACCGCTCCTGCGGCAAAGACCCACACGCCTGCTGCGTGAGCCACCTCTTGGGCGATAAGCCATTGATTCGTTCAGGCCGTCAAGAGACCTATGCGCCGGGCAAAGATACCGGCCGTTACTGGGACGCCGGTGCGGCCAATGTTCATTGGGTGATCGTGACGGACGATCAAGTGGAGCAGGGCATCCGGCTGGCGCTCGAACGAATCCGCGCGCCCGGCGTTCTGATCGAAGGCAACAGCTTTCTGAAAGTCGTTGAAGTAGATTTCGCCGTCATGGTGGCCCGCCCGGATGGCGGTAAGATCAAACCTTCGGCGCGGCGCGCGTTGAAGGTTTGTTCTGCCCTCTACCTGTTTGACGACGTGGGAGATGCGGCCGCCGCACGCGCGCGATTTACGACGTGGCTTCAGAACGCCGCTGATAAAGACCTCCTCGCTGCTCTCCCTCTTTACACGCACGCAGAGCTTCCCGCTCTGATTGCGCGCATCCGCGCGCTTCATGCGCCGCTCGCGGCATAAGGGTCTCGACGGTTTAAGCGATGGCTTGGGAAACTTCCTCAAAGTTAAAGAACTCGTGGGACGCGCTCATCCGTAGGGCCGAGCAGCTCGCCGCCCGGAATGATGCAACCAATGAACTACTAACCTTTTATACAGACCTGTTGCGTGCGCAGAAGGAGATTTACGAATTCCTGCGCAGCCGTCAAGGCTGGCTCCCTTCGGGAATCCTTGAAGCAGATTTGCCGACGGTTCGCGTGATGCTGCCGGCGTTGCTCCGCACGGTTGAGGCGAGCGGCCCCGCCGCGCTCATCGAAGAAGCACAAATGCTCAAGCGAGCGGCTGATACAGAGATTGACCGGCTACTACTTGAGCAGTGGCGCGCGCCTTCTGACTTTCAATTCTTCACGAAAGCATTCCTGCAACCATACGCGCGCTGGCTGGCGGCGTCGGGCGGGCGGCCCGTTGATCGAAATTTGCTAAGCGGCGAAAACCGTTGTCCGTTCTGCGGCGGCAAGCCGCAAGTCAGTCTGCTTCAGACTAAAGAAGAGTCGGCCGAAAGCGGCGGGCGCGATCTCGTCTGCGCGACGTGCCTGACCGTGTGGCCTTTCCGGCGCGTCGTCTGTGCGCAGTGCGGCGAGGAACGCCCCAACAAGCTCGGATATTTTCACACGCCGGAGTACGACCACGTGCGGATCGAAGCCTGCGATACCTGCAAGCATTACATCAAGGGGGTTGATCTGACGCGGCTCGGTCTGGCCGTCCCGTTGGTGGACGAGATCGCCGCTGCCCCGCTAGACGTATGGGCGCTGGAACACGGCTACACGAAGATCGAGTTGAATCTGGTGGGGCTGTGAGCAAGTCTGGGTTAAATAATCTAAGCGCGTTCGTGACTGCATAGGGTTCAGTTATCCGGCAAAGGCGAAGATGTTTGTGTCTTCTGCTATCTTAGGCGACAGCCTAAAATTAAACGTTGACATTTACTCATGCGAGGCATAATCTTCGGACAAATCAGAACAAATCAGGCGCACGTTAGTTGAACCAAGGGAAGAAGTGAGCCGGATCGTATCGCCTACGAGCATCTACCGGGCAGACCGGTTAGCCGGCAGCTATCGCTGCTGCGCTGAGAGTTCAAGTTCGTTAATCCCTCCGCTTGCGTCCGCAACGTCCCCCCGCCATCTTTGCTTTCCCCTCTTGCAAAGGAGTTCATTATGGATCGAAGAACCTTTATCAAGACCACCATCGTCGGCGGCGCGGCCGTCTCGGCCTTCGGCTTCAGTCTAGCGTCGGTGCGGGCGCAGACGCAGGCGCTCAAGATCGCGCGCACGACTGAGACGCGCAGCACTTGTCCTTATTGTTCCGTCAGTTGCGGCGTCATCATTCACACGCTCGGCGACAAAGCGAAGAACGCCACGCCGCAGGTCGTGCATGTCGAGGGCGATCCAGATCATCCGATCAATCGCGGCACGCTCTGTCCCAAAGGCGCTTCACTCGAACAAGACATCTTGAACGACCGTCGGTTATTGAAACCGCAGGTGCGTCGCCCCAGCTCAGATCACTGGGAGGACATCTCTTGGGACGACGCCATCAACGAGATCGCGCGTAAGGTCAAGGAGTCGCGCGATGCGACGTTCGCCGAGCAGGATGATAAGGGGAACACAGTCAATCGCTGCGAAGGCATCGGCTGGATCGGCGGCTGCACCGACACGAATGAATTAAATTTCTTGGCCGTCAAAACAATGCGCAGCATGGGGGTCTGCTACTTCGAGACGCAGGCCCGTGTTTGACACGGGCCGACGGTCTCCAGTTTGGGGCCCACCTTCGGACGCGGCGCAATGACCAACGGTTGGATCGACATCAAGAATACCGACATGATGTTGATCATGGGTGGCAATCCGGCCGAAAACCACCCGTGCGGCTTCAAGTGGCCGATTGAAGCGAAGCTCAAACGCAACGCGAAGATGATCGTCGTCGATCCGCGCTTCACGCGCACGGCGGCCACGGCCGATCTCTTCCTACAGATTCGCGCAGGCGCTGATATAGCCTTCCTCGGTGGTCTCATCAACTACGCCATCGAGCAGAATCGCATCGCTTGGGATTACGTCAAGAACTACACCAACGCAGCCTTCGTCGTGAAAGACGGATTCAAGCTGCCCGAAGACGGCCTGTTCTCCGGCTTCGACGCGCAAGGCGCGACCTACGACAAGGCGACGTGGAACTACGAAGCGGGCGGCAACCTTGGCCCGAAGAACGAGGCCGCGACCGGCGCAGGCACATCAACCGGCGCGGCCACTGCCGCCGGTGGCAAGTCTTCAAGCGAGACGACCGGCGAGCAGCACAAGGCAGGACAGAAGCCGGCGCAGAGCTTTGAACAGAAGTCGCCGCAAGTCGCATCGAAGCCTTCGACCCCGCCCGATAAAGTGCAGTCAGCGGCCGGCGGGCAGATGAACACGCAGACGGGCGGCGGGCATCAAGCCGCAGGCGGCGTCGGCGCGGCGGGGCAGGGCGGGCCAAAGCCGCCACCGATGCTCCCGCCCGACACCGCTTACGATCTCTCGCTGCAACACGAGCGCTGCGTCTTCCAGTTGTTAAAGAAGCAGTACGCGCGCTACACGCCGGAGATGGTCGAGCGCATCACGGGCATCCCGCGCGATCAATTCTTAAAGGCCGCAGACCTCTTCACCTCCGTCCGCAAAAACGGCGACATGAAGAAAGCCGCGACGATCATCTACGCCGTCGGTTGGACGCAACACACATTCGGCACGCAGATCATTCGCACTGCCGCGATCTTGCAACTCCTGCTCGGCAACGTCGGGCGCGCCGGCGGCGGCGTCAACGCTTTGCGCGGTCACTCCAACATTCAGGGCGCGACCGATATGGGCGGCGTCTTCGACATCTTCCCCGGCTATCTGAAGATTCCTGCTCCGACCGACACGGACCTCGCCACGTTCTTGAAGCGCACGACGCCGACCATCTCGAAGCCGACGGAGTGGGACTCTTACAACTACTGGTCGAACACGCCGAAGTTCATGGTCTCTTTTCTCAAGGCGCTCTACGGCGATGCGGCGAAGAAGGAGAACGACTTCGCATACCACTATCTGCCCAAGATTGATCGCAAATATTCTTGGACGGAGTTGTGGGACTACATGTATCAAGGCAAGGTCAAGGGACTCTTCGCCTTCGGCATGAACGGCGTGATGATCGGCCCGAACTCGCGCAAGAACATCGAAGCGTTGAAGCGCGCCGACTGGCTCGTCGTCTGTGAACTCTACCCCGACGAGACGAGCGAGTTCTGGCGCGCGCCCGGCATCACGAAAGACGAGATGGCCAAGATCAATACGACCGTCTATCGTCTGCCCGGCGCGGGCTTCGCCGAAAAGGACGGCACGTTCGTCAACTCTGCGCGCTGGCTGCAATGGAAGTACGTCGCCGTCCCGCCGCCCGGTCAGGCGAAAGTTGATCAAGAGATTCTCGCGCGCATCTTCCTGAAGGTGCGTGAGCTTTATAAAGCGGAGGGCGGCAAATTCCCCGACGCCATTCTAAATCTCTCGTGGGCCTACACGACGCCTGAGAATCCTTCGCTCGCGGAAGTGGCCAAAGAGATCAACGGGCGCGCGCTCGCCGATCTCACAGACGAGAAACAGCCCGGCGTCACGATCAAAGCCGGACAGCAGTTGCCGGGCTTCGCGTGGCTCAGAGACGACGGCACGACCGCTTGCGGCAACTGGCTCTATTCCGGCTCGTGGACAGAGGCCGGCGCGCAGATGCAACGACGCGGCACAGATGATCCGTCGGGTCTCGGCGTCTATCCGAACTGGGCTTGGTCTTGGCCCGCGAATCGGCGCGTGATGTACAACCGCGCGTCGTGCGATCCGTCGGGCAAGCCTTGGGACGCGGAGCGCCGACAGGTCTGGTGGAACGACGCGCAACAGAAGTGGGTCGGCAACGATGTACCCGACTTCAAGGTGGACTCGAAGCCGCAAGATCACATGGGGCCGTTCATCATGAACCCGGAGGGTGTCGGCCGCATCTTCGCGCCGCTCGCGGCATTCGCCGACGGGCCGTTCCCCGAACACTACGAGCCGGTGGAGAGTCCGATTGCGAACCCGCTCCATCCGAACCAATCAAATAATCCGGTGGCCAAGAAGTACAAGTCCGACATGGACAAGTACGGCACGCCCGAAGAGGGCTTCAACGTTGTCTGCACCACATATCGTCTGACCGAGCACTATCACTACTGGACGAAGAACAACCCGATGAACGTCGAGCTTGTGCCCGAACCTTTCGTCGAAGTGCCGGCGCAGCTTGCAGACGAGATGGGGCTGACGGGTGGTGAAAAGGTCAAGGTCACGAGCGCGCGCGGCGTCTATGTGGCGAAGGCGATGGTTACCAAACGCATCAAGCCGATGTTGATTGACGGCAAGAAGACTTATCAGATCGGCATCCCGATCCATTGGGGCTATCGCGGCATCGCGGAGGACGCGGGCAAGACCGCGCTCGATCCGGCCAATCAACTGTCGCCCGCCGCAATCGATCCGAACGCCTACACGCCGGAATTCAAAGGCTTCCTCGTCAAGATCGAGCGGGCCTGAAGGGAGATGGACGAGAATGAGTGACGAGCGCATCCTGCAAATCCAACAGATCTCGGGCCACCCCGGCACAGTCCCCGGCCACGACACCCAACGCGCGGTCGAGGTCTGCAAATACATAGATGTGACGACCTGCATCGGCTGCAAGGCGTGTGAGGTGGCCTGCGTCGAATGGAACGATCACCCGTTCCGCGAGACGACCTTCGACAACACCTACCAGACGATGCCCACGACCGAGTGGAACTATTACAACCTGATCAAGTTCAACGAGCACGAGCACGACGGCAATCTGATGTGGCTGATGCGCAAAGACCAGTGTATGCACTGCGCTGATCCCGGTTGCTTGCGCGCGTGCCCGGCCGACGGCGCAATCGTGCAGTACACGAATGGCATCGTTGACTTCCAGCAAGAGAACTGCATCGGCTGCGGCTATTGCATCTCTGGTTGTCCCTTCGATATTCCGAAGTTCAATCCGCAAACCAAAAAAGTTTTCAAGTGTACGCTCTGCTCCGACCGTGTGGGCGAGGGGCTGGAACCGGCGTGCATCAAGGCGTGCCCCACGGGCTGTCTGCACTTCGGCACGAAGGAAGACATGCTGTCACTTGCCAACACGCGCGCCCAGCAGTTGGTCCAGATTTCGGGCTTCAAGAACGCGGGCGTTTATGACCCGCAGTCAGTCGGCGGCACGCATGTCATCTATGTGCTGCACGACGCGACGCAGCCGGAACTCTACGGTGGACTGCCGTCGAACCCGACCATTCCGCCGAGCTACACCGTCTGGAAGTGGTTGGCTAAACCGGCTGGCCTGGTCATGGCGGCCTTGGGCGTCTTCGCGGTCTTCTTCCATCGCATCGCCGTCGGGCCGAAGTTGCCACAACCCGAAACTCCGCCACCTGTCGAGCCGCAGCCCGACACGGTTGAAGCGAAGAGAAAGGAGACGCCATGAGCACTTCGGTTGAACGTTTCGACGAGAGTGCGCGACGTAAGGCAGATCGGTTTGGCGAGACAATCGTCCGGCGCGGCGAACTGTTGCGTCACCCTGTTTACACACGCGTGCTGCACTGGCTGGTGGCGATCAGCTTCGTCCTCGCGCTGCTCTCTGGCTTCGCCATCTATTCGCCTTGGCTCTTTCGTTGGCTCACGCCCTTGTTCGGCGGCGGGCCACTGACGCGCCTGCTGCATCCTTGGTTCGGCCTGTTCTTCGACCTCTTCTTCTTCTTTCAATTCCTCAACTGGTTCGCGCCGATGGCTTGGACGGCGGCCGACCGCCGTTGGCTGCGGCGCATCAAGGAGTACACAACCAACGAGGAGAAGCTGGAAGCCGAGGACGTGGGCTTCTTCAACGGCGGACAGAAGCTCTACTTCTGGGCCATCGTCATAAGCGGCCTGTTCTTTCTCATCACGGGACTGTTGATGTGGTTCGACAACGCTGTGCCGCGCTGGCTCGTTGCGGTCAGTTACGTGCTCCACGACATCGCGGCGCTCGTCATGCTCGGCGGGTTCATCATACACATCTATGAGGGCACGGCGGCACAGCCCGGCACGTTCCAAGCGATGACCAACGGCACGGTGCGCGAAGAGTGGGCGTGGACGCATCATCCGGCGTGGTACGCGCAGGTGACGGGGCGCGACCCGCGCACGGATTACGAGCGTGCGCGTCATCGTCAACAAGAACGGGCCCGCGCCATCGAGGCTTGGGAGCGCGAGCAGGACGCGCGTGAGCGCAGTAGCGCCGAAGCTACAGCAGCGGAACTACCGGAGCGTTAATTCAGCAACAATGGTTTTGTGGGCAGTCGAAGGCGCTCGCTTCCGCTCGCCCTTTTGTTTAGCGCCTGTTCGGGCGAAAGTGAGGTTGACATGATGGCCAAGTCTCTGCGGCTGCCGTTCGGCTTAATGCTGTTGCTCGTGCTTGCGTCGCTCGTACATGCGCAGGCTGATCGCGCTCCCGCGCAGTCAAGCATCTCTAATGAGGCCACGTTGTCGGAGCGCAGCACGGCCGAGTTGGGCAATGATGAGAAGAAAAAGAGGCCCGACCAGCCGGCCAATCCCGATGCCAATAAAACGCCAGCGCCCGATCCGAACGCGACTATCGCCGACCCGTTAGTGCGCATGCTGATCGCGAAAGGCGTGTTGACCGCAGAGGAAGGGCATGCGCTCAGCGCCACCGGCGGCACACCCGTCGAGCAGCGTGATCGTCTGGCCGCGATGCTGCGCGACAAAGGGCTGATCACAGCCGCAGAGTATGAAGCCGTGCGCGCGGTCGCGCCGACTACCGATGCGTCGGCGAGCAGCGTCGTTCACACAACGGAACAAGCGAGCATACAGAGAACGGATGTACCGAAGGCCGCGCAGCAACCCGCTGCTGCGCCGACGCCAACTGTGATCGCAGCCGTCGCACCGACACGCCTGCTGCAAGTCGATCCGCCGAAACGCGAGGGGCTGATTCCTGACATCAAGTTGGGATCGGGCGCGCGCCTTAAGCTCTACGGCAGCTTCAAGACGAGCATCATCCACGACTCGTCGTCGCCGCAGGGCAACGACTTTCCGCTCCCCTTGCTCGCCGCCGACACAGGGCCGCACGACTCGCCGGAGTTTCACATCCGCGCGCGGGGCTTGCGGCTCGGCGCAAACTTCGAGTGGCTCGATCCGGCCCCGAAGACCACGATCACAGGGCGCATCGAGTTCGACTTCGAGGGCGACTTCACGCGCGTGAACAACCGCAACATCTCTTCGATCCGCTCCAGCCAACCTTCGCTCCGGCTCGCTTGGGTGCGCATTGATCGCAGCCTCACCGAGCGGACGACGGGCTTCGCCCTCTTCGGCCAAGACTGGACGCCGTTCGTCTCTTCGACCCTGCCCAACATGATCGAGAACACGAACTTCGGCGGACTCGGCTTCGGCGCGGCCTACACGCGCGCGCCCCAAGCCCGCTTCGGCTTGAACTACAACGCGGGCGGCGCGCGCTCGTGGAAGTTCCAACCCGAATTCGCCCTCGTGCTCCCGGCCTTCGGCGACCTACCCGCGAACGTTGCCGATCAGTTGGGCTTCGGCGAGCGGCAGGGCACGGACTCGCAGCAACCCGCGCTGCAAGGTCGCTTCGTCACACAGTGGCAACTCGATAAAGCTCCGAATGTCGTGCCCGCGCAGTTCATCGTCAGCTTCGAGCACCAACGGCGGCGGGCGATTGTGACGGCGGCGAATGTGCCGGCCGCATTCCGTGCGGCCTTCCCTAGCGGCGCGGAAGTGAGTAGTACCAGCAACGGCTACTCGGCGGAGATACAACTGCCGACGCACTTCCTGACTGTGGTCAGCAAGTATTACAACGGCTCCGATCTGCGCTTCTTCTTCGCCGGACAACTGCTCTCAAACTTCAACGACACCGCCGGCCTGACCGGCACGGCCACTGCTACTTCGATTGACGGCGCATCAACGGTCGTCTTTGGTCTGCTCAACGGCGTGCCGGCGGTTGCGCCGCAGCGCCCCGTCCGCGCACAAGGCGGCTTCATCCAACTCGGCTTCCCGCTCTCGCGCATCTTCGATGCAGACCCGAAGGGGCGCAACGCCGGTTGGACGGCCTACCTCTATTACGGCTATGACCAAGCGCTGGCCCGCGACGCTCGTCGCTTCGGCGCACGTGGCGCGCGCAGCGATCTCTTTTCAGGTAACATCCAGTACAAGCTGAATGCCTTCGTCACCTTCGCCTACGAGCAGGGCTACTACCGCACACGCGCGGCCAATCGTGCGGGAGCTTTGCCGCTGTTCCGCGGCATCCCGAGCTACACGACGCACGACGTGCGCTCGGAATTCGCCACGATCTTTACTTTCTAATTTGGGCATAAATATAGTCGATTCACCATGAGTTGAACTGAGACCTCTAAGGGCAGAGGGAATGCTTAATCAGCGAAACTCTCTTGGGCAGCAAACAGGAATATCTGATTGGTTCGCTCTTACGTGAGCAGCTCAACTTGTCAGACAGACAGTCGAGCTGCTCGTATTAGCCTGAGGTGAGTGAATTATATTATTGCCTTTTTAATCCACTCTTTCAGCCCCCACTCATCTTCACCGATCCTTACAATGTCTCCCACTCAACATTCGCCCGCACCTCGCCGTGTAGCATCAGTTGCGTAGCGTCGGCAATGACCTTCGCCCGCACCTTACTGTTATGCTCTAGCAGTCCCATCACGGCAACCTTGCCTGCGCCGCCTGTGCCGTTAATCTTCTTGTCACGCTTGTCCCTGTGCATGTTGCGCGCAAGGCCGCCGATGTATATCTCGTCGGCTTCACCGATTGCGAATCCATGATGGCGGCTGAGGGTTGTGGGACGTGTTCACCGATGTGGGCCATGTCACGCCACATGACTTGCGGCAGACGGTGGTGACGAAGCCCTTAAACGCCGAGCATACCTACCGCGAGGTGCAGTTGGTCACCAAATACAGAGATCCGAAGACCAGCACGCGCTACGACCATGCGCGGGAGAATTTGGAGGGCAGTCCGGTTAATTCACTGAGTTGAGACGGCGATTAATCGCTCATTTTGATTGACAGTTAGTGGGAGCGCGTTTATGCTGCATCCGTCTATCGGCCAGAGCCATCGTCCTTGCAATTGAACGGTAGATGCTCCGTCTTCGTTAATCTCATATCCCGTTAGTTATGGAATTTAAGCCAGCGCATTCTTACATCACCGCTCGCAAGTAGTTGAACCGATCACTTAGGAAAGAGTTTTTAAGCACGTAACAACTGAATAATGAAGCCGCACCGGATTTCGCAGATGGTTTGACTGTCAAGGGTTACTCGGAAGCAGAAGCTTTCTCTTTCAACTCTCGCGGGCAGCGCCTGCTTGGCTTCATAAAGTTGGCTTGATGCTCAGGCGGCAAGATCATCATCTGTTATGGATAAAACCACGCTCGCCGCCACGCTGATGACGAGGCCCTCACCGAATGGAGAGGAACTGCAAGCCCTGCCCTCTACGGTCGAGTGGCTGGAAGTGCGAGCCGATCTCATCGGTGATCTGGATGCCAACTGGTTACGCGATCACTTTAGAGGCAAGCTGCTCTATACCCTGCGCAGCCACGCCGAAGGAGGAAATTTCTCAGGCCCGCCTGCCGAGCGGCACGCGCGTCTGTTGCAGGCGGGGCGCGATTATGAACTCGTTGACCTCGAAGGTGCCTGCGACAGTGTCCCTGAAGTGTTGGCCGGCATCCCGGCTGCAAAGCGCTTGGTCTCTTGGCACGGCCCGGCGACAGATGTTGAAGCATTGCAAAGTCGCTACGCGCAACTTTCCAACACCGCCGCGCGCTACTACCGGGTGGTGCCGACAGCCGCGCAGTCCGGCGATGAACTCGCGCCGTTAGCTCTGCTGAAATCATTAGGCCGCGCGGACGTCATCGCCTATGCCGCCGGGCAGATCGGATTTTGGAGCCGTCTGGTCGCACCTCAATTGGGCAGCCCATTTATCTTCGGCGCGGTGGAAAATGGCCGAAACGATTCAGGTACGCCGACCGTGGCCCGTTTGATAACAGATTACGGCTTGCCAGCATTAACGCCTGCGACAGAGATTTACGGGATTGTCGGCAACCCTGTGGCCCATTCGCTCTCGCCTTGCTTACACAACGCTTCTTATCGCGCGTTGGCGCACCCGGCACTGTTCGTGCCCTTTCATGTAGAGTCTTTTAGTAACTTCTGGCGCGAGGTGGTCTTGAGCCGAACGCTTGAACATTTAGGTTTCTCTATCAGAGGCTTAACCGTCGCCTCGCCGCATAAAGAGACCGCCATTGCGGAAGCCGGGGCGATCAGCCAGATGGTTGAGCGGGCCGGCGCGACCAATCTTTTCGTCCGGCACAACGGCATCTGGCAGGCCGATACAACTGATCCGGCCGGTGTCGTCGCGGCCCTCAGCGAGCGATTCATTCAGATCGAAAAGAAGCGGGCGGCTGTCGTTGGTTGTGGCGGTGCGGGGCGTGCGATCTCTGCGGCGTTGGAACAGGCAGGCGCAAGCGTCACAATGGTCAATCGCGGCATGGAGCGCGGCCGGCACGCCGTGCGCCTTTTGCATTTGCCGTTCGTGCCCCTAGCGGACTTCAACGTCGCAGGTTATGACATCGTCGTGAATGCAACACCGGTCGGGCGCGACGACGGCGCGTTGCCGTTCGAGATCGAGGACTTGAGCGCAGAGGCCGTGGTCGTCGATCTGGTTTACGGTGCAGAGCCGACGCCGCTGGCCGCCGGTGTGCGCGCCCGCGGACAAGTAATGATCGACGGGCGTGAGGTGTTGTTGACACAAGTGTTGCGCCAATTTCGCTTGATGACTAACAGGGAGATGCCCGTCGGTCTGGCGCGGCAGAAACTCGGTTGGGAGACTGAACCTACAAGTCTGGCTACAGTTGTTTGAACTGAGACTCGCACGCACTGACGCAAGAGAGGTCATACATGGACACTATGAGATACACGCGCACTGAGGACCGACACGCGACTGAGCATGTGCCGGCCGGCGACGGCACGGTTGATCCGACACCGTTAGCCGGCACTTGGTTGAATACAGACAAAGCGACGCGCGGCATCGCCAAGATGATCTTGACCAACAGAGGCGGCGTGCTGCTCGTACACGCTTATGGCGCGTGCGCGCCGTCGTTGTGTGATTGGGGCGAGGTTGAGGGCGCAGCTTTTTCCAGCAGCGTCAGTTCGTCGGAAGGGATGGCTTTCACGGCCACTTATGATTTCGGCTTCATGGAGACATCCTTAGCCGTGTACCTCAAAGGCGGCATCCTCGTGCTGGATAGCTTCAACACATTCAAAGATGGCAGTGGGCGCGCGAGCTATTTCTCCCGCGAGTTTTTTCATAGCTAACGGAGCGGCGTTCAACATGGAAGCACTTGCATACACGAGAGCCAATGATCTGCCGCCGACACAAGCTGCGCGCGCCCTTGCCGCGCCGGTTGACCCTTCGGCGCTCGTCGGCGCTTGGGTCAGCACCAATCGCGCGACTCGTGGGATCATCAAACTGATCCTCGCGCACACAGAAGGACGCTTCACCGTGCAAGCGTTCGGCGCGTTGCCTGATGCGGCCAACGATTGGGGCGAGGTCGAAGCCTGCGCCTTTGCCGGCGGCATTGAGTTACGCGACGGCATCGGCTTCAAGGCTTTTTATGATTTCGGTTTTATGGAGACGGCGTTGGCCGCCTATCTCAACAAGCGGATACTGGTCGTGGACAGCTACAACACGTTCAAGGACGACAGCGGCCGTTGCAACTACTTCTTCCGCGACCATTTTTATCAAGAGGAGACAGCGCCATAGTTACCGAACTCGATCTGACACTAGATAAGCAGGCGCTCATTAATCGCGTCAGGGTACTGGCGCGCGAAAAGTTTGCGCCGCGCGCGGCCCACTACGATCAGACGGCCACCTTTCCGGCGGAGGATTTCGCCGACTTGTTCACAGCGGGACTACACGCGCCGACCGTGCCTAAGGAGTATGGCGGTCTCGGTCTCGGCCCCTATCACGGCGACGCCTTCACACTCTGGATGATGACCAAAGAACTAGCGAAAGCTGACCTCTCGCTCGCGCGTTGCTGGGAAGGGCACACCAACTCTCTGGTATTGCTCTCCGGCATGGCCAGCGAGGCGCAGAAGACGCGCTGGTTCGCAGGTATCGTCGAGCGTGGCCATAAATGGGTCGCGTGGAGCGGTGAGCCGCAGGCCCGTGCGCCGGGTGAGACCGTCCGATTCGGCACTGCGGTCGAGCAGGTCGCAGGTGGTTATATCGTCGAAGGGAGCAAGGCGTTTTCGACCAGCGCCAACGGGGCCCAGTGGGCGATCCTGCTGGTGAACACGGCAGGACCGGGCGGTGTCCGGCACGCAACCGCATCGCCTGATACGCAACTCTTGTTGGCCTGCGAGCTTGCCGATCCATCCATTGAGGTTGACAGTTCATGGTGGAATCCCATCGGGATGCGCGCCACCGTCAGTTATCTCGTCCGGTTCAAGCGGACGTTCATTCCTGAAGCAAACCTGATCGGCTATCCCGGCCAGTATCTCAAAGAAGGCTGGCAGACCTGCTTCATCCCCCACTATGCCGCAACCTTCCTCGGCGCGGCTGAGGCCGCCTACGACTTTGCGCTTGAGTACATCATCGCGCAAGACAAAGGGACTGATCCATACGTCCAGCATCACATCGCGCAAATGTCCATCAACGTCGAGACGGCGCATCTGTGGTTACGGCACGTGGCGCGCCTGTGGGAGACAGACAGACGGGCGGAGGCCCAACTCGCAGGCAGTTGCGCCCGGCATGTCGTCGAACACTTGGCGGAAGATACTGTCAAGCGTTGCATTCGAGCCTGCGGCGCGCGTTGTCTGAACCGGCCCAGTCCATTGGAACGCATCTACAGAGACCTATCCTTTTATGTCCGGCACGATAACGACGATCACATTCTCGCCACGATTGGCAAAGCACTGCTCGGTCAGACGCACGATCCGTCGTTCTACAAACCATGATGAAGGCGGAGGCGTAGCCAAAAAAGGAGCGCACGAATGATGGCCACGAGCCGTAGATTCAATCTTGGCATCTGGGGTCTCGCCTTCGGTTATTTCATCTTTTATCTGCCCTATATCTCTCTGATTAAGATCATCGCGACGGGGCTGTGGCCCGGCAAACATCAGACCGTCTCCGGGTTTGAACTGCTGCCCGCAGCGATCATCGCGACGGCAGTTGTGCTGCCTCTCATCATCATGTTCTTGGGCTGGTGGAAGCACACAAGTCGTCGTGAATTCTTCGGCCGGCGCATTCCTTGCCCAAGCCCTTGGCTGTTTCTCTCCGGCGCAGCCACAGCTATCATCATCGGCACGACGACGCTGGCTTACACCTTCAAGGGCGTCCCCATCATGCTGGCGATGGTGATCTTGCGGGCGGGCGTGCTCGTGATTGCGCCTGTCGTTGATCTCGTCTTCAAGCGGCGGGTGCGCTGGTTCTCTTGGGTCGCGCTAGGACTGAGCGGGGCGGCGCTCGTGGTCGCCTTAGCGGATGTCGGCAATTACAAATTGACGATCACCTATGTGCTCATTGTCAGCGCCTATCTAACCGGCTACGTCTTACGGCTCCCATGTATGACCGTGCTGGCAAAGTCCAGAGACGAGGACGCGACACGTCGTTACTTTGTCGAAGAGATGATGGTCGCTATGTGCGTGCTGGTCGCCGTGCCCGCCGTCTTCGCGCTGTTCGGCAGAGGCGCGATCATGTTAGACCTGCGGCACGGCTTCACGACTTTCATGGGCAGCAACCTGCTTGTCCCCGCCTTGCTGGTGGGCGTGTGCTACGCCGGTCTGTGCGTCTTCGGAACCTTAATGTATCTGGATTGTAGGGAGAATACTTTCTGCATCCCGATGAATCGCTGCGCCAGCATCCTGTCTGGTGTCGTTGCCTCCTACGCGCTGACTTTGCTCCTCAAACAGCTGCCGCCAACCGTCTTTCAACTCGCCGCCGCCGGATTGATCGTGCTGGCGCTGCTATTTCTCTCGCCGCTGCATCACATCGATCTCTATTGGGCCAAACTGAAAAACGCGGCCGCGGCCTTGCGCCTGAAGTCTATCGGCAAACAAGCGCCCGTGCCCGGCGCGCTCATACCGGCAGCGCAGGCGGCAAGCATCATCACGCCGCACAGCAGTACGCTTGATCAACCTTACATCGCCGGCTTGCGGCGTGTGTTTCTGTTTGTCTGTAGCGGCAACACCTGTCGCTCGCCGATGGCTGAGAGCATCGGCAATGCGGAGATTGCCGCGCGCTTGCAAGTGCCGCTTGCCACACTCAACACAAGCAGCATTCACACGATGAGTGCCGGCATCGCAGCCGACTCCGGCGCACCGATGACACCCGAAGCGCAACAGACCTTGCAGCAGCTTGGCTTTCCCGTCCTGCCGCACCGGGCGCGTAGTTTGACGGCTGAACTGGCCCACGAAGCCGAAAAAATTTATTGCATGACGCAGGCGCACCGCGTTGCTGTCATCAAGCTGCTGCCGGCAGCGGCTGAGAAAACGCACTGCCTCGATCCCGAAGGCGACATCGCAGACCCAATTGGACAAGGTCTTGAGACTTACCTCAAATGTGCCCAGCGCATGCACGAGCTAATCTGTCTGCGTCTGAATGAACTGGGCTTGCGCGCCGGGCTGGCGGAAGAAAGCTCTTGAGGTTGCAACGCTATGGCATTGAGATTTCATTGGAGCTTGTCGCAGGTCGGCGACAAACTCAGACGCGCGCGCGCGACGACAGAGATGACCGGATTGCTGAGCCTTGAAGCGCAAGTTGCTTTCTGTCGGCGCGCGGAAGAGTGCGAGATCGAATCAGTGTTAATGGCCTTCGGTTTCACGCGCCCCGATCCTCTGGCCCTCTCCGCCGCGCTCGGCATGCTGACCACGCGGATCAAATTCATGGTTGCTTGCCGCTCCGGGATTTTTTCGCCGACAGTTTTCGTCCAACAGGTCAATACCGTCTCGGCCTTAACCAACGGGCGCATCTGTCTCAACATGGTCGCCGGGCACTCGCCGCACGAACTGCATTACTACGGCGACTTCCTCGCGCACGATGAACGCTACGAACGGACAGATGAGTTCCTGTCTGTCTGTCGCGCTTTCTGGCAGCGCAACGGCCCCGTAAATTTTCATGGCAAGCACTACCGGATCGAAGAGGGCCGCTTGAATACTCCGTTCGTCGCCGCAGAGCGACTCGCGCCGGAAATCTATCTGGGCGGCAACTCGGAGTTGGCCGAGCAACTTGCGGCCAAGCACGCCGATTGTCTGTGGCGCTTCCCTGACGCGCCGGAGAAACTGCGCCCGCGCATCGCCACACTGGTGGAGCAGGGGACGGAGGTCGGCCTGCTCGTCTCGCTGATCTCAAGACCCACCAGAGAACAGGCTCTGCGCGATGCTGATGCGCTGCTTGTCGCCGCTGGCGCGCAAGCGAAAGAGTTTCATCGGGAGTTCGCGCAAAAGTCGGATTCCATCGGCTTCAAGTCGAACTTTGCACTGGCAGAAGATCGTGCCTCCGAATGGCTCACACCTTACTTGTGGACTGGAGCCATCCCTTATCTCGGCGCGCCGGCCATCGCGTTGGTTGGTGCACCGGCTGAGATCGCTTCAGCCATCATGGCTTACAGACAGGTGGGCATCACGCAGTTCCTATTTATGGGCTGGCCCGACCTTGACGAGATGACATACTTCGGCCAAGAGATATTGCCTCTGGTCAGAAGCCAAGAGTTGGAACTTGAGCAGCAACGTCCGCCGGAGCGAGTTGCCTAGCTCGGTCTGAGATTGCGCCGAACTTTATGATCGCTTGTTGCAACCGAGTTCTGTAATTGGTGTCCATGACCGCAAGAAGAAGCATCCGCCGCGCATCTTTGGGTGTCGCTGAAAACTCGGTCGCCGAAGCGACCGGGCAGGCAGCAGCCGAGTGGCTGCGGCGGCAGAAGGCCAACGCTGCCCTGACGGCTAGGCGATTAGGGGTTGACTGCAAGCGACCTATGTTTGGCAACGTGGGCGCGTCGAAGTTGCTCAGCGTGTTGGGGCCGGAGTGGCTCGCAGAGGTCGCGGCCGTCAAGATGCCGGGTCGGGTCGTGTGGTGCAATTTTGAATTGGCGCGGGAGTTAGGCTTTGATGTGCCGGCGTCAAACTGCATGACGCCGCAGTTTCACGAACAGCTTATCGAGGCCATGTCCTATCGTGTGCCGGAGCCGGGCGTGGACACTGATGCGCGCGAGAAGACGATCAAGCTATATGCAGATAAGTATGGCGGTGAAGGGGTCGCGCCGGCGCTGGGTGCGGGCCGGGCGGGCTTTCTGCCTTACGGTAATCTCTGTGTCAAAGGGATCGGTTTGACGCCGCTATTTAAGCACGATGACCCGGACGACTTCGAGCACTCGCATGGCGGCCTGACGATGGACGAGGCCATCGCTGAGGCTCTGTTTGGCGAGGTCAATGCAAACCTATTCACGCAAGGCTCAGCGCGCATCCTCGCCATCATCGATCATGACGAGTTCATTACCTATCCAGAAGGACACAAAGTACCGCGCGTCCTCGCCGCACGGGCCGGCACACAGTTGCGCCCGGCCCATCTCTTAGCCGGCCGCGTCCGTCGCCCCGGCGCGCGACTGGCGCTCTTCATCAGAATGACACGCGCGACCGGGCAACTCGTCACCCGGCCGCCGTCGGCGACGGGCGGTGCAGAGGTGCCGGACGTTCAGGCAACCATGCTCCGCATCATTGATGACCACGCGCGCACGTCTGCGGAGCAGTTCCGTTGGCGCGTGATTCACGGTGCGCTGAGTTCGTCGAACATGGAGCTAAGCGGCGCGATGCTCGATCTGGCGACCGAATCAATGCAACCGCGCACCGCGCCGATCTACGTCCTACCGTATCCCGATTCCACCTACGGTCGCGAACACATCGAACGCGCCATTCAGTTTCGCCCGATCTATCGTGCGCTCATCAGAGACGTGCCCCAAGCGCAGCGCACACTGCTCAATGCGACACCGCTCGATCTGCTGGGCGCGATGGACAAAGCCTATCAGAAGCATCTACAGGTCAGCTTGCTCGCTGCCGCAGGCTTGAAAGTAGAAGTCGCCGAGCGGCTGCAAGCGCAGCATGCGGAGTTGGCCCGTCGCTTTGCCGAAGTCATCGTGCAGATGGCGCAACTGCGAAATCCGGGCGTCGTCAATGCGGGGCGCGCGCCGGTCGCCGCCGTCTCGGTGCTGGATATTTTTCATCTCTTGCAAACCTTTCCCGCCACATATTTCGCGGCCCCGCACGCCGGCCACACGGCGCAGATTCACGCCGCACTCAGACCGATCTTCAAAGGCAACAGATTTCACATCGCGCGCAAGCAGATTATGGTCGCAGCGCTCGTCGAGCAATTTGCTGCGGTCTATCATGAATTGATGGATACTTGCGCTCTGTTTGCAGCGGAGTTCTATGACGACAGGCTGAGCATGCAAGCGTCCATCAAGGCGCGTGCGGCGTTTGAGAACAAGCCGATCAGTTTTCTCTATCGGGCGAATATCTATAAAGAATTTGAGCAAGTGGTCGCTACTTATAAGGCCAACGGCAACGACGCTTTGTTCCGCGAGATCATTGATCGCCGAGTGGCCGCTTCGTTGCGCAACGTGGATGCGCTACTGACGCAAGGCACGGCCCGGCGCATGAACGATGGTGGCTTTGAGTTGCAGCGCCGCACTATTGACGGTATCAGCTATGCTGTCAGGGCGTGGAACGATGAGATGCAGACCCGCTGCTTGCACGTCAGTCTGGCGGTTGAGCGGGCCGGCAACGGTTACGTTACAAGCCTGCCGGGCGCGCCTCGTCTGAGTGGCCGGCAGATCAAATCGCTGCGCTATCGGTTCACGATAGACGGCGTGGCGGCCGGTGAAGTCGGCGCGCGGCTGATTCGTGACGAACAAGGCCGACTCATAATTGATTTTGCCGACATCACGAGCTTTCCTCCGCTTGGCCGGCTCACCGGCACTTTCTATCTCAACGAACTTGATGCTGCTGACACAACGGCTTGGGCCACGTCTTGGGGGGCATACCCGTTCGCCATGCCAGACAAGCGGGAACTGGCGCGCTTGACGGGTGGTGATGTACGCGCACGGGCGGGCCGTCGGCCATTGCGGCCGGCGCGTAACTCGGCCGCGAGGTCGAGAGCCGACCGCAGAGCAAAGGGCTGAGCTTAACGAGCGCGAAGGGGCAGATGATAGCTGCGCAACTGTTTCCGCAACGCTGCTATGAACGGTATGCTTTCACTAGAACATGTTCGGCGCTACGAGCGGGACGGCGTCGTGTTTCCCATCCGCGTCCTCAGACCCGACGAAGCAACAAAGTTCCGTGCCGCCTTCGAGAGTCTGGAGACGCGCTTAGAGCGCAAGCTCGAATACGCCGCTTGGCTTCACCTCTACTTTCGCTGGGCCTATGATCTGGCGACGCACCCGGCAGTGCTGCGCGCCATCGAAAAACTTCTGGGGCCGGACATTCTCGTTCAGGGTACGCTGGTGCTGTGCAAACATCCGCGCGACCCGGCCTACGTGTCGTGGCATCAAGACGGAACTTACACGAACCAGCAGGCGACTCCTTCGACTTCGGCTTGGATCGCCCTCAGCGATAGCACGGCTGAGAACGGCTGTATGCGGGTCATTACAGGCTCGCACCTACACGGCGCGCTCCCGCACACCGAGACGTTCGCGGCGCATAATCTGTTGAGTCATGGGCAGGAGGTGTTATGCGCGTTAGACGAGCGGCGCGTCAGAGACATCACGCTCAGCGCGGGTGAGATGTCTCTGCACCAGCCGCACATCATCCATAGCTCTGAGCCTAATCGCTCGGATACGAAGAGGATTGGTTTTATCGTTAGGTTCGTCACCCCACAAGTCGAGCACTCCATCGATCCTTTGATCCGCTTATGCGAGCGCAATGAGTGTGCGCACCTGACGCTGTTGGCTGAGCCGCCGAAAGGGGACGAAGCTGAAGGTGTGGCCGCTTGGCAAGAATACCAGCAGCGACGCCGCCGGCAAGTCCGGTAAATAATCGCGCGGCATTGCTGGCCGATTAAAGTGCGAAAGGATGTTGCGTCATGGCTTTGAGATTCCACTGGCGGTTGCCGCACGGCGGCGAAACTTCAGGGCATACTAGGGCGGCGCAGGTCAAACGCGAGATCGGTCTGCCAGACCTTGAGGCGCAAATCAATTTCTGCCGGCACGCGGAAGAGTGCGGGATAGATTCTCTGCTGACCGATTTCGGCAGCGCCAAACCTGATTCGATCCTGCTCGCCGCCGCCCTCGGCCTAGCGACTGAAAAGATCAAATTCATCGTTGCCTACCGTTCCGGCCTATTAGCTCCGACCACCTTCGTGCAGCAACTCAACACGCTCTCCGCCCTGATTAACGGTCGCTTCTCGCTCAACATCGTCGCTGGCTATTCGCCAGAAGAGCAACGCTCATATGGCGACTTCTTATCGCATGACGAGCGTTACGCGCGGACGGATGAGTTTTTAGCCATCTGTCGTGCCTTCTGGCAAGACGATGGCGCAGTCAACTTCAAAGGTAAGTATTACCAGATTGAGAATGGCAAATTAAATACTCCGTTTGTGTCCGAGGAGCGGAGAGCGCCGGAGATATTCATCGGGGGCAGTTCACCACCGGCGCAAGCGTTAGCGATCAAACACGGCTCGTGCTGGATGCGGCTCGCAGACACGCCCGATAAACTTCAGCCCAGCGTCGCGCCAATCTTAGCGACAGGCACAGAGGTGGGCTTGCGGCTCTCAATCATCGCGCGCCCCACGCGCGCAGAGGCGGTGCGCGCGGCCTATGCGCTGGTGGCCGGGCTGGATACGGCCGAGCGCGCGCCGGAGAAAGAGAAAGATTTTGTGCGGCGGAGCGATTCGCTCTCGATCAATGCGACTTATCAATTGGCGGAAACTGAATGGCTCAGTCCGTCTCTCTGGACTGGCGCAGTTCGTTCGCACGGCGCGCCCTCAATTGCGCTGGTCGGCGCACCTGAAGAAGTCGCCACCGCGATTATGGAGTACCAGCGCATCGGCATCTCTCAGTTTATCCTCGCCGGCTGGCCGAAGCTCGATTCCATGATCTTTTTCGGCCGCGAGATTTTACCGCTCATCAGGCGGAAAGAACTGGAGGCCGCCGACATCAAGACGGCCATGAGCGGATAGAGTTACGAGCTAACTCTCAGATCAAGACAAGGCCGCCGTAGTATCCCTGTGAGTTGAGACAGCAAGCTTCATGTCATTTATCTCCGGCAAATTCGGCCAGTTCGCGTATTTCAATTTGCAGTTGGGCGGCCCCCTGTGGCGCGGGAAAAAAGTGCTGGACTTTGGCGGGAACCAAGGCAATATGCTGACTGACCCCGACTCGCCAATCGAGCACGAGCATTACTGGTGTCTTGATATTTCGCAGTCCGCCATCGCAGCAGGCCGCGCTGCCTTCCCCGCAGCGCATTGGCTTTTCTACGATCGTTATAACTTACAATTCAATCCAGCCGGGATCGTGGGTTTAGACGTGCCCGACACCGGCCAGCAGTTCGATTACATCCTCGCTTATTCAGTCTTCACGCATATCGGCAAAGTCGAGATGCGCGAGTTGGTCTGTAGTTTGACGAGACAACTCGCAGCCGACGGCATCCTAGCTTTGACCTTCATCGATCCGCACTACGTTCCTTGGCCGGAATCTTCCGCCCAGACGAATCTGGCGTGGCGGCTAAGTTGGGCGCAGGAGGATCATCCAGCAGTTCAGATCGCCGGTGCAGAGTTACTGGAAAAAGCCCGACACGCTAGTTCGTGTACCTTAACTATCGGCGCTGAGTTGACGCTCGCTTGTGACGGGTTGGCAGAACATGAAAGCCCCGACGAGCTAGAGTGCCATACTTTCTATACTGTCGAATTGATGCGTGAGATATTTCCGGGCGCGATGATTTTGCCGCCGGTCAACGCCGAAATGCAGCACTGTTGTCTCATTAGCAAAGCTGCCGGTTGCCATGCGAATTTTCGTGAGTAGCAATCATCGGTATCCGGCCCGCAATTATGCCATCAGTGCGAGCGGGCTGGCCAGCGCGCGTGTGACGGATTGGCTCGTTAAAGGACTGGCGGAGTTGGGGCATGAAGTGTTTTATCGGCTGCGGCAAGGGGCCGCCGAGCCGTTACCACAAGGCGTCACGCCGGTGTCTGAGATGGTGCAGGACGTAGAGGTCTTACATCTACAGGACAGCAGTGTCGCCGAGGAGATAGACACTTGTGGCACACCTTGGGTGCGGACGGTTCATACTGACCTCAGGGCGCGTGGCGTCGCTTATCGGTTGAGAGATAACTGGATTTTCGTCTCGCGCACATTGGCTAAGTCATATGGGAAAGAGCGCTGCGTGCTGAACGGCATTGACCCGGCCGAGTATATTTATTCGGCGACCAAGCATGATTATTTGCTGTTCATGTGCCATCTTGATCGCGCGGTGGAGAAAGGTTTAGACATTGCTCTTTCCCTGTCGGAGCGATTGGGCTTTGAGCTTATCATCGCCGGCTCGGCCGCAGACGGGCGGGCGCAGGAGACGATTAACGCAAGATGTCGGAAGCGCAAGGCCAGATTAGTCGGGGAAGTGCAGGGCGCGGTCAAAGCCGAATGGCTGGCCGGCGCGAAGGCACTCCTGTTCCCTACGCAGTTGAACGAGGGCTTTGGCTTGGTCATGGCGGAAGCACTGATGTCCGGCACGCCGGTCATCTGTAGTCAATATGGCGCGTGCCCGGAGATAATTTCCGCCGAGGTCGGGTTTGTGTGCGCGAGCCTGCAAGATTATGTGGCGGCGATCAGTCGCATAGATGAAATCGCACCGGCCGCGTGCAGGGCTAAGGCGCTCAGGGATTATCATCATCTGAGAATGGCGCAGGATTATGTGCGGGAATATGAAAGAGAGTTGACGAATGGTGGCGGGTGCGCCAAATAAGCGTCGGCTCGCCAGCAATTGTTGCAGGCCGTGTCGGCGCAATGTCAGAGTCGCTCGTGGATAAAGGCGAGCAGCTTCTGTTTCGTTTCCGCGATCACGTACTTCTTGACCCACTCCGACGCATCAATCCTGATGTCTCGACTTAAAGCCTCATCCAGCAGGTCAAGCGTCGATCCCACTTTACCCGAGATGTTGCCAAAGACATGAGGGCGCAGGTCGTGCTCGTCGAAACCGTAGTACATGCCGTTAACGACGCAGGTTGTGCCGCAGGCCATCGCTTCGATCAAGGCGAGACAAAAAGATTCTTCGGCTGAGGCCATCACAAACATTCTGGCTTGGTTGCAGATCTCAGCGATCTGTTGCGCCGTGCGCCAGTTTGAGGCGGCCACCAAATCTTGCGGATCGCTCGTGGACAACACGCTGACGTTGTCAACAAACTGGCTGACCAGCAGATAATAATCATCATCGGAAGAACCGCCGACGAGATATAACGGTAGTCCGTGCTGGCGATAGATTTTTTCCCGGTATTGAGACACCAACTCAAGCTGATTCTTGACGTGGTGGATGCGGCCGACACAGACGATGAATTCTTCATGCTGCCTATGCTTGTAAAAAATAGCCGGGTCGTAAGCGCCGCCGATCAAGAGCACGTCCTCATGTGGGCTGTCGCTGTAATGCGTGATGATGCCTTTGAAGCGTTCGTCCATGATCTCTGAATTAGGATGCAATTGCGTGAAGCAAAAAGATGGAGTGCGATCAATGAGTGGCTTGATCAGTTGCGGGTCTTCATAATCGAAATCGGAGTAAATCAACAAGGCAAAGGCGAAGCTTTGCGTCAGTATCTGCGTGCGCTCCGTTTTGTTGCGCACGAGCACGCCGTAGTGCAGCAGGGCTTTGATCGAGTCGCCGCGACAGACTAAGAAATACACGTCGTAGTCGGCGAAGATGTGTGTTTCAAAGTGCTTGATGAGTCGTTCATAGCCGCCAACTACGACCGGATACGGACTCTCGCTGCAAACCAGCAACACCCGCTCTTTCATCGTCTCGGCTGCTCTCCTGCAAGTGGATTTAATCCCGAAGCCTAAATTCAAGCTGACCAATGGCGCGCGTGTCGTTTGCCCATCTTGACTTATAGGACTCTAGTCCGCGCAGAAAATCGTACTCTGCAAGTTGTAATTCGTAAGCGCGCTGGATGCCTGCGTCAATCAGTAGCTTGCCGGGCGACCAACGCGCGGCTGCGGCGGTGAAGCCACCGTTCCACAAGCACAAACTATCAGGCCCAACCATGCAAACATTGAGCGCGACAATCTGCTCGGCCGCAAAGAGCGCGAACGCGCGCAGTCTGCGCTCGGCAAAGAGACTGGGGAAGACCGCATGAACAAACGCCTGTGCCGTCGGCGTGGCCAGTGGGCTATGCGCGGCGAAGCGGTCTAGGTGCAATGACAGGAACAGCGCAGGTAGCTGCACGGGCGCGAAATGCTCTGGCTCTAGCTCGCGCACGCGAACATGATGACGGGCGGCATGGCGTTGGGCCTGACGCAGGCTGCTGCGAAACCCTTTGCTGCGCGTGCGTAAATACTCTTCATAATTTTCCGGCAGGCGGATGAATGGGCAGCTTGTAGTTGTGTGAAAAAACTGTTGCCTATTGCCTGTGCTTTGCGCGTGCTGGGCGGCGCGCAGGCAATTCGAGTCGGCCCGCACATGCCCGAGCATGATTTTCTGATAACCGCTGGGCAGCGTGAGCGCATGATGCAGCAAGCCAGCCATGACCGGCACATCATCGGGCGCAGCCAACATGTCGTTGTAATCACTCTCACCGACTGGAAATGCAGCCGTCGTGCCTTCATTAGTAAGCACGAGCGGGAGCAGTCCGACGAGAGTTGAATTCCGACGGGCCGTCAGCACGTATGGCTGCGCGGCCGGCTGCAAGCGACAAGCGGCGCTGAACCACTGGGCAGAACTGAAAGCCAAATTGCAACCGGAGCGCGCAAGCAACGCATTCCATTCTGGGGCGAGACGAGCGACGACGGGCAGCGCCGTCAGCACTTCGTAGTTGAGCTTGGTGGTGTTGGCCGGCGCAGTGCTTTGCATGGAACTCTTCGTCGGTGGATTCAATCTCTTAACTGAAGCTCAATCCGGTTGAGGACTCTCGTGGCCAATGCCCAGCTTGCTTTGTAGCTGTGTGTCCCGCGCAGCAGATCGTACTCTGCAAGTTGTAATTCATAAGCGCGCCGGATGCCTGCGCTGAGCAGCAGCTTGCCGGGCGACCAGCCCGCCGCTTCAGCGTTAAAACCGCCATTCCAAGTGCAGAGGCTATTGCTCCCCATCAGACAAATATCTAGGCCGATAATTTTTTCTGCTGCTAAGAGGGCGAAGGCGCGGAGTCTGTGCTCGATGAAGAGATGGGGGAAGAGTTCGTGGACGAAAGCTTGCGCTGCTGGCGACTTGAAATGACTGTTGTGGCCGAAACGTTTGTAATTGAGGGACAAGAAGATTTCGGGTAACTGAGCCGGCGGGCAACTTGCTGCGTCCAACTCGCGCACGCAGACATCATTTCGTTCGGCTGCGCGCTGTGCTCGTCCGAGACCTTTGCGAAAACTTCGGCTTCTGGTCTGCAAATACTCACTGAAGCTTGTGGCGAGCGGTAGATAAAAGCAGCTTTGCTCGCGCCGTTGTGTGAATTTGATCGCGTCGGTGCGAGTCAGTTCTGCCACAGCACGCAGGCAATTAGAATCAGCGCGCAGATTGGCGAGCACCAACTTACTATGTGCCGCGCTCACCGCCGACGCGACATAAGCAAGTAGCCCTGCCGCAGCGCCTGTGTCCTCCGGCTCAGTCACCATATCATTATAGTCGCAGAGGTATGAGGGGAATTCGATGCTGCTTCCGTCGTCGGCCACGACGAGCGGGAGCAAACCAGCGAGCATCGTGCCACGGCGGGCAACCAGCAAATACGGTTGCACGGCTTGCGCATGACAGGCAGCGATGAACCACTGCGCGGAACTAAAGGCGCGATTGCAGGCGGAGCGGGCGAGCAACGCATTCCACTCTGGGGCGAGACGAGCGACGACGGGCAGCGCCGTCAGCACTTCGTAGTTGAGCTTGGTTGTGGCCGCAGAGATTCCACTCATTCGCGGATCACGCCATCAACGCAGGCGAGCCATTGCCCTGACTCAGTCAGATGCGGATCAATCGTGTGCATGCCCGATCTATTCCAGCCTTTGCCGCTTGCTTGCAAAATAGGACTTTCGGCCAACTCTTGCTCGTGATAGCTGGTCGGCGTCAACGTGCTAATCTCAAACGCTCTGACCTGCGTGCCATAGATCGGATAGCAGTCCTGCGTAAAGCGTATGATCCGGCCGTCAAGCACGAGCACCCGCCCGCCGGGTCGAGCGCTGCGCTGATCTCCTTCGATGATCGGACTGGCCGGATGTTCGCGCCAATCTCCCAGCAGGTCGGCGGCAAAGTAGAGGCGCAACGTATCGTGCTGATAAGGAGTAGCACAGGCAAACAGCCACCATCTGCCTGCGAAGTAGAAGATAGAAGGGTCGGCCAACTCGCCGTTGATGAGCGTACCCACGTAAGACCAATTGGTGGGGAAGGGATCGGCCTTATACAGTCGCACCGCTCCGCAGGGCAACGTCTCTGGAATCATGTAATGCTCGCTCTGCCATGTGAACACATACGGGTAAGATAAATGATAGGGTTCTGCGAGCACGATCTGTTGGTAGCGCCAACGCAAGCCGTCGGCGCTAAGCGCACAGCCGATCTCACCTTTCTGACTCCGGCTATTCATCACTTCAAAAAACAGATACCAATCGCCATTGACCCTGAGCATAAAGGGATCGGCCACGAATGCAGCAGGTACGTCTGAGACAGCACTCCAAGACAGAACAGGATTCTTGATCTCAGGTGCGGGGGCGAGCTTGAAAGGCGACGCACCGGTATAGATGCCGATTGACCACACGTAAGGATGCTTGGAAGCGGCAGGCCGCGCGGCCCGCTTTGAACCATTGATGCGCCGAGCGCGGCTCCGCGCCGAAGAAATTTTCATAAAGATTTAGAACTGCAAGGGAAGAATTAAAGACATGTTACGAGAAGCTGTTTATAGCAGCGGTGCGCGCATCTTTGTAAGCCCCGCCGGTCGGTGCATAAAGAGCACACACCGACCGGCGGCGGCATTGCTGCAACGAGACTAAGGTCTCGGTGATTGACTTCGTTGCTGTTGTTGCTGTTGTTTCAGTCTGCGCGTTTGCCTGCGAAGGTTAAATCTTTCGCCGGGATCGGTGGCCGTGTCTGTTGGCGATGCTGGTGCGGCCAGATTGGCCGCCCTGATAGCATTCAGCGCGTGCACAGTAGCGGTGGTGCGCGCGGGCGCTACGCATAAGATGTTCGACGCCGGATTGCAGACCCTGAAGATGCCCCAGACGCCTGTGGTAGCTTCGCCTGAGGGGAAACTCTTGTAGAGATAATCGCCGAAGACTTTGTTGATCCCGCCAGCGCTGTCAATCAGAATATCGAAGTGATTGCCCGGCCCGAAACCATCGCGTGAACCCATCCACTGCGAGAAGGGATTATTGCCCAGCCGGCCGCTCGGCACGACCAGACCGCCGGGCGTGAAGAGCGAGACATAAGGCTCTTCCTGCCAAGTGTGCCCGTGAATGGTCCAGACATCATCGGGGAAGCCGCCGAGTCCATCCGGGTGCAGCATGCGGAAGCGCACAGGTGTCCCGGCGACGGCGGCGAAGATCGGGGTTTGCGGATTGCCCATCACTTTTGAGAGGCCGCAGAGAGGAGATGGCGCAGCTTTGGACGAGAAGGCGCAGCCGATCTGCACGCTGTCCCAGCCGTTCCATTTTGCCGTCGGGATGCGCAGTCCCATTGGCTCAGTGCCGAAGTTGACCGAGTTGAAAACGCTCTGCGTCAGATAGACGTTCTCCTGCGTGATCGCGACAAACTCACGGAACAGGAAGTTGCCCGTCGTCTTATCTTTGACATCAACCGTCACGTTGCTGCCGTTGACGGGCATCTGGATTGAATTCTGCGGTTCGACGATGAGCGCGCCGATTAATGAGAGCGGTTGCTGCTCCATCGGATCGGCGGTCAACAAGTTGGTCGAGCCGAACTCAACCGGCAGTCCGATAGGATTGCCCTGCGCGTCGTAGCTGACATTCCCGGCGTACCATTGATAAACCTTCGGTTGCTGGTTGTTGGGCGCAGCGAACTGATTGGGATTGAAGCCGATGTTGACGCCGTTGCTCTGCGTCACGTCGAAAGCAAGAAGCTGCGGGTGCAGTCCGACGCGGGCCGAAGGATATAGGGAGACGCCGCCGACGATGGGCGCGCCGTTATTACTGTCTGCCGTCGTGAAAATTAGAGACGACACGCTCGTCTTGAATCGGTTGAAGAGATTAACAGTAATGCACTCGCCTGCATTCGCGCGCAGCACCAACGGCTCAGTGGGCACTGTGGTTGGTAGTTGCGTGCCGGTGCTATTCGTGGGCACGTACACCAGCGCGTTCGATAGGTTCGTGATCTGGCTGCGACTGTTGTAATTCAACAGCAACGGGTTGCCGCCGATGGCATTTATCGCCGCGATGTTGAAAACTTTCGTGCCCGTATTCATCGTCGGACATTTCCATGTCCCGCCATTTAACGCCACGCCGCCGCGCGCGTTGTTCGGTAAGGCCGGCAAGTCCGGTAGCAGCTTGCTTTGATTGCCGCCGGTGTTGAAGGCGCGCAGGATGCCCCACAAGCCGTTATTCATGTCGTTCCAGCCTGAGCCGGGCATGTAGAGATAGTCGGCGGAGAAAGGCCCTGTGTTGGGCACGCGATTGGGATTGATGGGCACGGCGGCCGTCACGGGCAGCGTGAACACAAACTCGAAGTGTTCGGAGATGCCCATCGCCTGATTGTCGCGATAACCGGAGTTGTTGGCGGACGGCTCGAAGAGCCACTTGAGGCCGTGCATGCCAAAGTTGTGGTTGAACAGATAGCCGCCGACCAGCACGCGCACTTGCACCTTGTCGTTCTGATAGGCGCGCAGCAGCGGCGTGTAAGGATCAAGCGGACTTGCGCCGGTGAAGGCCCCCGGATAGACGAAGACGGGCGGCGTCGGCGCGGGCGACGGCGTCGGGATCGGGCAGGGAACGGGCGCGCTCAATGAGCCGCAAGGCTGAATGTTGAGCGCGGTATCAAGCCGCGAGATCGAACTGAAGGCATAGGCCAGATCGGTCTGCGGATTGGATGGATCGTGATTGTTCCCGCTCGGATCGTTGACGCGGAAGGGCACCGGCTCGTTGCGATAGTTCACAGACATCGTGCCAGTGCCGGGCGAGCCGGTGATGATCGTGGGCGTGGTAGCCATGTTGGCGGCTGACGCGGCTTTCGGCAGATTGCCTGCGGTCAAGTTTGCCGAAGGATTGATGGCATTGGCCTGACTGACCCAGCCCCACGGCTGCGTGCCCGGAGTAATCAACTGCGGCGTGCTACTGCCCGGATAGGGCACAGGCGTCGGCTGCGGACTACCGGGTAGATAGGCGAGCGTGAGGTCTTGGAACTCCAACAAGAATTCACGGTAGCTGTCAGTGTTCGGGTTCGTGACGATGCGCGCCTGCCAACTCGTCGGCCCGCCATCATCGCGCGTGTTCATCTGTGTGTTCTGATCGTTCAGGAACCACGTTGAACCGTTCGGTTCAACCACCAGTCCGGCGTAGAGACCGGCCTGTTGGTGCGTCGAAGGCCCGAAGTGATCGTGTGTAAACACGGTGCGCAAGGTGCGGTCTTCGCCGGCCGTGTTGAGCACAGGGTCTGCGTACCAGCGTTGGATCGTAGTTTGCGCGCCGGCCCAGTTATGCCCTGAAGGGTCTGGCCCGAAACGGCCGGGCGGCGGCGCAACTGCTTGCGGGCATCTGAAGGAGACCGGGTCTGTCGGCCGACAATTATTATTGCGCCGGATCGCATTGATGCGGTCGCGCACCTCTTCCGCGCTCAACGTGCCGTCTTCATAGTTCCAGCCGTTCGCCGCGCCATCGGAAGAAGTGACATCGAACTTCACCAGATGGATGTGCTGCCCGATGATGTCGGTCGGCGTGCGCACTTGAAAGTCGTCCAACTCGTAATAGCTGGGCACCAGATCGGTGTGCCAGAACTCGATGATGTCGTGGCTGTTGGCCCGGAAGAAGAAGGGTTCGGGCAGGCGCGTGCCGTTCAAGGTGTTCGCCACATCGCCCCATAAGGTGATGAAGCGCTGCTGCGGATAGTGCCAGCCCTTCTTATTGAAGGTGACGTTCATCTGCACGACGGCCGCTTTGTAACGTCTGATTTTAAGATTGGCCGGCCCGCCATCACAGTCTTGCGGATTGGGGCAGTAAGGCGCGGGGTCGGCGTAGGGTGCGCCCGGTTGCGGCGGCAGACCATTGGTCACGAAGAAGGCCGGTTGCCCGTTCCAGAGCGTCTGTGAGCCATCGGGCGTAAACGTCAAGTGGTTGCGCGCGGCGTGATAGGCCATCGCCACTCGCTCAACCGGCTGACCTTCCTCTGCCAATTGTTGGGCCGACAGGAGCGGCGTATCTTTCGTGAAATCCCACTGATTATGGCGCTCCGTGTTTTGCCCGGTCGCCGGATCGATAGTCGAGCCGCCGTTGATGACGTGTCGCGCCAGCCCACCGTCTTCATACTTCAGACAGTTACCGTTGGCGTCTGTCGTCATGCAGGCGAAATCGAGCGGCGGCGCGGGTGCGCGATGTCCGGCGATGCCGGGAACGAAGAACGGGAAACCGGGATTGGTCGTCACGTACTGCCCGGTCGGATCGGGCGCTTGCGGTGTGCCGTAAACGATCTGCCCCTGATTGATGAAAACAGATGATGGCAGCGGAGCCATCGCAAGCGTCGGCAGCGGCACGATGGCGGGGATCGGCGTCCCCGCCTTGATCTCACCATCGGGCAACGCGCGCGTGCCGGTGACCGGCATCCCGTTTGCGAGTTGCGAGCCATTCTCAAACACATCATGCGTGCGCCACAGAGACCACATGCCGGCCGCGAAGTGCGGATAGAAGTGGCAATGGAAGATCGAATCGCCGACTGTCTTGTTACGATTGCCGCTGCCGTTGTAGTCAATCTCAAGCGTGAAGGCCGCGCCCGGACTCAGCATCTGGCTGTCGAGATAGGTGCTGTTGTCGTCGTTGGGACTATGGATCCACTGGTGCGCGTGCTGGTGGTGCACGTGCGTCAGATTCGCGCCCGCGTGCAGTATGCGGAAGACTACGTGATCGTCCAGATAGCTGTGATAGACGTTTGATGGATCATCGGGATAAAAGGCCGTCGTGGCTTTCGCAACCGGCTGCGGCGAGCCAAGCGTCGGTGGTTTGGTTGTCGTCTCATTGCTTTCTTGATAAGCCTCATACGTCTCCAACTGCGTGGTCAACTGCGTCGCTTTGTTTGGTTGATCCGGCGGGTACGGCGGAACTTTGAGCGGGACATTCGCCGGCACGTCCACGACCATCGCGGGATCACCGACTGACCACGCACTGAGGAAGAACTCTTCAAATTTACATTCGACGCAATTAGCCATCGGGCCAACCTTAAAACGATTGGCTAGGATTTCTGCGGCGATGCCGCCCGTGCCGTAGTTAATCGCAAAGTTGTCTTTCCCGGGCGCGAGCATGCCGGACAAATCCTGCGCTTGATACAGCGTGATCGAACTACGAGCCGCAGCCGCAGCCGCCGAGCTATTAATCCCGCGCACAATCTGTGTCGTCCCGATTTGCGTTGCGCTCACGCCACTGTACTGGATGGTCTCACTATTTTTGGTGGTGATAAATCCGCTCGCGGGAAATCCGGTGGTAGAACCGACAGTGATCGGAGTGGTACTGCTAGCTGTGATCGCCGCCGTGAGTGTCGTTGTGATCTGCGACGGCAGGTAGAAGTCCGTGAACGCCTGCGTGGCATTAGTCACTTCATGATAGTGGATCGTGAATTCGCGGAAGGGCTGATTGCGGTCAGGCGAGACGGCGACCGGCGGAAAAGGGTCGGGAAAGCGCCCGTGATTGGGGCCGGTGATGATTGCCGTCAGGTCTGTATAGAAGGTCTGGGGCAGACCATTCGGGATCGGCAGACAACGGCCGGGCGAGGGCGCGCGCGGGATGTCCACCATCTTGAGCACGGGCCGGCACGCATACTTGTGGGTGGCCGGATAGACCGCATCGTAATTGATAATCAAATGCCCATCGGCCGTCGTTTGGCAAGGGCTATTAGGATCGTTAGGGTTTTGCCGTTGGCAGGCGAGTTGTAACTCTGCGGCCGTCACTTGGCTGCGATAATACTCTGCTTTCGGCGGTTCGACATTGACCGCGCCAAACAAACCGGCGGTCAACTGACCTGCTGTAGTACCGCTCGTGCCAAAGGTCGAGCCGCCACTGTAGAGCAGGAATGTGCCTTCCTCGCTGGCATATAAAGTGTAGGTCGCTTTATTGCCGGGATCGACGAGGCTGCTGCTGTTGTCGCCTGTGTACGAACCATCGGCCGCAATGCCGCTGGTCGCACCGCTTTGGGTTGTGCCGGAGATCAACTGCATCCCGTTGACGTGCACAGATGCTTGGCGGGTCACAGGCTGAAGCGGATTGATCGGCGTAGGTGGCTTAGCCAAGAAATTGGTGAAAGTGATCTGGAGGCAACCGCCCTTATTCACGCGCAAGACTATCGGACGTGGTCGCTTGTCGCTGCGCAACATGGCGTTGCCCGGCCCCGGCGTCGGCCCATTAATGGGCACGACATCTTGCATGAGAGCAAAGATCATTCCCTGAGGCACGGCCGCACCGAGCCGATTGAGCATAAACGGCTGGTCGAGCGCGACGACATTGGCCGTGACGGTATTAGTGTTTTGACAAGTGGTGCTCTGTAGCGTGGCGAGCGGCGCGCTGGCGTTACTGGAAACCGGAACTGCTGGCGGACTGGTCGGAGCATGCTCCGACTTGGCCGTAGCGTCCGCCGCGTGTGGCGGCGTTCCTAAATCAGAAAAATTAGGCGAACCAGTTGTGGCGCTCAACGGCGCAATGTTGGCTTCCACGACTGGAGTTGCCGTTGCGCTGGCCGGAGATGACGCGGGCGTAACACTCGGCGTGGCCGTTTGCGCGAGGCTCTGGGCCGGCGCAGGTGGAGCTTGGGCGCTTGCTTGATTAGCCAGCGCGCCCAACGCAAGCACCAGAGCTACACAATAGAGACCGCTGTAGGTGGGAGCACACTTCCTCTTTAGCATACAATCCTTCCTCCGGCCGCTTAGAAAATCACTTTTCAAGCCCGCCCTGAGTGACCCATGTACGTGACAGAGTTAAGGTGAGCCTAACGAAGATAAAGCACTCGTTAGCAGAATGTGGCGCGCTTAGAGCAATGAGACAAAAAGAAAAGCTAACTTTAACAACGCGAGCAGAGCGTAAACCCAACTCAAGTTCATGTCAATCAAAAATTTCAATGCGCTGCTCATTTATGAGCAGCGACTTCCGAAATCACCCGGACGAGAGCTGAAGAGGGCGCAAGGCCATATGTGCGCGTCCAGTAGCCGGCCGTGTCGTTGCCGACGAGGATCATGGGTGTGTGATCATTTTTATCCGCGACGGCTGTGCCAAGCGCCTTGAGTAGGGCATCAATCTCCGTCTTCTCGCCCGTCACAAACGTCCAGCCGGGGCCGGCCTTAAACTTTGTCGCAAACGCTTGCAGCCGCTCTGGCACGTCGGTCGTCGGATCGACGCTGACAGAAATCAATTGCACGTCACGCCCGACCCGCGCACCGAGTTCCACTTGCACGCGGCGAAAGGTGGCGGTGAGCGGCGGACAGATCGTCGTGCAGGTGGTAAAGATAAAGTTGATGGCGACCGTGCGGCCCTTAACTAGATCGGTGTAGAAGTTGAGCCGCTTGCCATTTTGATCATAGACGGGCGTATCCGGGATATGCAGCGAGACGCTGTCCTCGGCGGCTGCCGGCACAGTTGCGCCCGCCGGATTGTTGCTGGCTGTGGGCGCAGGCTCAGCGCTGACCGCTCGCAAAGTCATGCCGCACTTGGAGCATTTGCCGGGCCGGCTTGAGGTTACCTCCGGGTGCATCGGGCAGGCGTAGCGCGTGGTCTGCTGTTGTGCCTTCGGTCGCGTCTGTGCGCTGACCACACGCGAGTGATTGACCGGCGCGCCGGCGCATAGCAGCGTCATAACTAACAAGAGCATCACGAGCAATTTGGTCCGCATAGAGTTCTTCTCCAGCCCGACAACTTTATTATCTGTCGCTTACCGGTTGCCGGTTGTTCATCTCAGTTGGCATTGAGCCAGCCGCTCACGGGCACGAATTGTTTCTTGTTCAGATCGAGCGAGACA